>ULOS01041356.1_pt1 | contig 11698 bp, 5 predicted proteins | sample 1952701 | NCBI WGS metagenome assembly ULOS01 (sample SAMEA4835607, study PRJEB28245) | human gut metagenome | biome: gut microbiome; material: fecal sample | place: Denmark | collected 2008 | reverse complement strand
GGTCATCCGTCTTGCGGCTGCATTCCAGAAAACCATCACGCTGCAGCTTCTCGATGATCTTCGATGCCGTCGCCGGCGTGATGCTGCAATACCGCGAGACATCCTTCATCCGGCAGGCGTCATGGTCGCGTACATACAGCAGCACCTTCGGCTGCCCGCTGCTCAGCCCGGCCTTCGTCATCCCCGGCCGCAGGCGGCTGCGTGAAGACTGATGCAGGCGGAACATCATCAGGTTAAACGACTTTTCCATTGTAAGCCCTCCCAACAGTTAGACTCCTAACAATTCGCAACCTAAATTTACGCCTGTTTCCCGCCAATGTCAAGCAAAAGAAAAGATGCCCTCAGGCATCGGCGTTTTCCAGCTGTCTTGTCAGCCCACAAGATCAGCGATCCTATAGGCTGACAATAATAGTTTTCGCATAAGATAAAAAACCAACACCAAACTGAAAAAGAAATGGATATTTAAAAATATTGAAGTTTTGAGATAATTTAATATAGCAGAGATGAGTTACAAATGATGAAAGTCTATTTAATGCTGTCAAGAATCTTCTGAACTGCATATGGCTTAGCATACTTGATAAAAGCATCACTCACAAAAACAGTATCAGTAGCATTTGGTTCAACCCACATCGCTGGATAGATAACGACTTTCTTTTTACTTCTACGCCCGATTGCAATAATTTCATCATTAACAATAATTTCACAACCAGATTGCTCAAGAATATTCACCAGGGGCATAAACATACTAATCTGTGTTTCCAGTTTTATCGGAGAAGCTTTTACTCCATTAACTCCCCATTCAAGAAGTTGAAGCGCTGCAAAACGATCAAGTATACCATGTATATATTGATTTCTATAATGCTTTAGGCATTTAGAGCATGCGGAACCACAATCACAAGAACTCAGCAGCACTTTTATATCTACTAATAATTCAGAAATTACATCAGCTACGCTTACAGCATAACCAGCGCCACTCGATAAGCTATCATAAAGATAAAGGTCGATGTATGAAGCTTCAGATCCGGTTCTGAGACGATAACCTGTGACAAGTTCCGTGAATTCAACATCAAGTTTTTTACTTGCTGTCAGCCTTAGTGCTTCGGCTAAAGACTGAGCTGCACGATTAAGCCATGGATTATCATTCCGCTTAGCATCGATAATTTTATCATCAATTGTAAATTCAAGAACCAGCATATCAGTAATAAAATCATAACCTAGATTTACATTAAAGGAATTACTATGATTGCACCTTCTTTGAGCATATCTCAACTTATATGGTCTGTTGATATTACGCAAAACAGAAATGTCATCACCCGGCATAGCGGCTCCGCAATCCTTACACACCATAAAGCCTTTATCCTCTGACCCTTTATTTAACATGATGATTCGCTGGTTTGTTCGTGAAGCAATTCGTATGTTCTTGCAATCTGGAAGAAGTTTCATCTCTTCTGCATCTGGCAGGGTTGAGTATAGAGGTTGTTGTACAGCAGTATATTCTTCGGATAACTGTACATCTGATATTGATTCAGCATTCCTTGGTGCAAATCCCCAAGGACGCATCATTTCCCGAGTGACTTTCAAATCATCATTCCCACAAAATGGACACCGCTTTGTATTCTCTTCCATCAGGCCAAACCAACCGCACTCAGTGCAAGCAATAATCTCCTTCACGTAATTCGGATCATCTGTATATGCACGTGCCGCAGTTAGTAATTGACCATGACGACGTTCGCTTCCCGGGTAATAGAATCCACCAATCTGATAAGTTTGCTTATCAACAACAATTGCTCTCCCTGGAGCATATTCGCCAATAGCAACATCAAGTCCACGATCGACCTCATAAATGATTTTCCCATTCATATCTGATATATAGGTACTTACAACATTCTTCGGAAAGGAGTATGTAGGAATAATTCCCTCTTCATAAAGAGCGTCTAAAAGAATTTTGGCATCCCCTTCTTTAGCGCCTTCCTCAACACCATAACGTTCGGGATGAGCCTGACACTTTTCTTTAAGTGTTTCAAAGATTTCTTTGAGTTCATTCTCAAACACCGAATAATGAAATACAGTTTCTGCAGGTAAAAGAGATTTGTTTTCATCATAATTGTAAGATGCAAGGAAATCTTTAAAACTTTCGAAATAATCTTTCAAAAAAACGGAAGTGGAGACCGTATCAAGACTCATATGATTCTTTGAAAGAAACTCCTGTAAAATGACCATAGCCATATGGCGCTGGAGAAGTTTTTCACTTTGCACATCAATCCATGGCTTACGAGGATCACCACGGAGCATAGGAATCGGATCATTAAAATACTGTATATCATGAGGTCCATCTTCACAAAAGGTAACAATTGTAGATAGACTGGAGCCACGTCGTCCTGCACGGCCCGCCCGTTGTTGATAATTCTCGCGCATTGGAGGAATATTCCGCAAACCAATCGCAACCAAAGACCCAATATCAATACCAACTTCCATGGTAGTTGTACTACTAAGGATATCAACAGGTGCTTCTCCATCTTGTATCAAGTCCTGAAAACGCATCTCATATTGTTCAGTCCTACTCCAGAGATTATCGCGTTGATCTTTGTGTGAGAGTTGAGCGGTATGTTCCTCCGTATCGATCACATGAATTGGCTCTCCTTGAAGCGCATCATCAACTGGTTTTCTCCAAAAACTAAGTGCATCATATTCACTAATGCTCATTTTATGAATATGAATAGAACCACAACTTGGACATCTACCTTTCAAAATGAATGGTGTCAATTCTGAACACTGCTCACACTTATACCATATATGCGTAGTATCAAAACGCGCCTTTACTCTAGAAAGATCAATATATAACCTACCATTATCAGGTTGTGCTGAATCAAGAAAAGACTCTTTCAATACACGTTTCCAATCTCGTTCAATTTGATTTTCACCACTCCATCCCATAATCTCACGAATAACTTTTGAAAACTCCCAATCTTTATCAAGACCGTAACCACTGTAATTAGGGCGAACTTTTAACCTAACAGTATCACTGATAGTATGACCGATAGCTGTAAACATATCACATATTGATAACATCCAAGCATTGAAGAAATCAATAAACTCTTCTTCAGTAACAACTATGTTGTTTTCATGAAGAGCATCGACAGCATCAAAAAGTGCCTGATCAGTAGGTTCAATCCAGCTCGTAGCAGAGTCATACAAGGTGTTGTAGCCACCAGCAAACAATCGAAGAAGATATTCCTGCATCTGCACAGGGGCATTTGCAATAGTAAACCGCGGAGTATAGTTTCTTCCCCGTTTTACACAGCGATTATAATTATTCAGCGCAGAAGCACAATCATCTGCAAACTTCATACGTTCAGGATCATGAAACATCTGCACATGATGTTGACCAGCCACAAGGCAGAAATAATCATACAACGAATTCATTGACTGCTCAATTGTTTGCTCTTCCATTATTTTGATGGCTAATGCAAATAATTGTCTTGCAGCAGATATGTCCGAAGCATCCGACATATCCCTAGCCAATTTTGCTGCTCGCTGTCGGCTATCAGAAAATAGTAAGACCTTTCGACCTTCGTTAGGGAACTTATCTGGATCATTATCCTTTCCAGGTACAGCAGGTTGCAGTTGAAATTGCGCTTTAATCAAGTTGAAAAAGGACTGATTACCTCGCGTGCTAAATGAGGTAAGCTGCAATGAAGAAAGCTGATGTCTACAATGAGGACAGGTCGGAAAAGTAATAATCTGCGGCCTACCTTTTGCAGAATAGTTACAATAATATAGTTTCCTAATCCACGGTTTACTAGAAGAAGAGTCATCCATAAAGTTAATAAAACCACTCTTGACATCAAGATAACACGGCTTAATAGCGTTTTTTCCTTGCTTTACAGGTAACTCAAAATCATCAGTCGGAATAAACAAATGAATTTCCTTCATTCTACGATCCATTAACTGACCAGGGTAGCGCCATAAGTATATGTTTCCATACAGGTCTGATTCATCCTCAAGAATATATCCTTTGAAAAATAATGCACCGCAACGTCTATCATTATAGAGTTCGTATACAACACTTCCACAATGAGGACAGATCAAATTACCATCAGACAAATAGACCTCACCTAAACGGAGACCTCCATCCGAATGAGAACAACTACAATTAGCATTAGCACAAGCATAAACTCCAGAAATACCTCTGAAAAGCATATGCATGCGCGCAGGGAAAAGAACTGCACCTCTGGTATTTTTAGCTAATGGTGCAATTGCTAAAAGGATACTAACTGCTTTTAACGCATTTTCTTGATCAAGATCAGGAAAGATACCAGAAGAAAGTTCTCCCAGAGATACTGCATTTCCACGACAATACTTGATCAGTTCATGAAACGGGCGATAATAGATGAGATTCTCATGCATCCAATTATAAATTGATTCCAAAGAATTAAGATTATGATCAAAACCTTCTATCTGATTCCAAAACTCCAAAAGTGCAGAAAGCTTCACTTCATCCTTCTCTTCAAATTCACTAGGATTTAAAGCTAACAGATTTTCAGTAGAAATATCGTATTTCAATTGATTATCAATTACCTCTCTCTCCCCAGTGAGATAACAAAACTGCGTTGCTGTATCAGAGGCCGTAAGATCATTTGCAAACTTCATTACGGAATCAATATCTTGCTGACTCTTGTTTGGCATGCTGGCAGTAGTGAGTATAAACTGCACACGATTACGACTAATACCTAGTTTATGAAAAAGTCTACGAATCAATAATGCAACTTCTCCACCTGACGAACCACGGTACATATGTGCTTCATCAATAACAAACAGCAGCTTGTTCTCTTCGTTTGAACCAAGCCATATACGAGTATCATCCCAAATTTTTTGTTCTCTTGGCCGCAACAGCATGTATTCCAACATAGAGTAGTTCGTAATCAAAATATCCGGACAAAATTGTTGCATTTCAAATCGGGTTATCAATTCTGCATCTTCATCATTTGGAATATGCTTACTCTCATGAAGAGCTTGTAGAAATTGATTCATATCCATCTTTACGGGGATTTTCCCCTCCTTAAGAAGGTGATTAAAAAATTCTTTTTCAGAATCACTTCGCGGGAAAGATATCCTTGCCAAAGTTTTTTCAAGTTTTCTATCTTGTTCTTTAGACGGTTGCTCTCCAGGATAGGGGGTTCGACCTGTATACATACCAAATTGAGGACGACGAACTTCATCTCCACACGTGCTTCTGAAAACATTGATGAATTTCTTATCAGGATCTCCAATCATTCTTCTAAGCCGACTAACTTGATCTGAAACCAAAGCATTCATCGGGTACATAATAATTGTACGAACTCCCCGTTTCGACCATGATTCTTTAGAATTTTTTGCTTCATTAGCAATCTTTGCCAAAAGCGGCCACATAAAACACTCTGTTTTACCAGAACCTGTGCCTGTCGAAACAAATAGATCCTTTCCTTTAGTTGCTGCTTCAAGCGCATGGATCTGATGAGCAAACGGAGATGCAAAAACTCCAATTCCAGCTTCTACTAGTTTCAGGAAATATTCTTTCATCCATGGTTTGATAGAAGCTGTTTCAAAGCCATTTTGTATAGTAACATACGCTGGAGACGATTCGATAAAAGGTTTCTGATACAGCAAACCCTCATCATCGATATGATTACTTAACGCTGAAAGAAGAAGAGGAGATTTTCCAAAATACTGTGATTTTATATAATCTTCCAATTCCTTTCTCAACTGTTTATGAACAGAATTAGCTCCATTTGGCATCAAATCACCCCCTCTTTAAATTCATATCCTTCATCAAATAAAATATTTCTAATGACTTCAAAAACATCTGTTGAAAGCTTTCGTTTGAAATTATATGGAAAAAATGTACACTCCTCGGGCCAACTATAGAGTTTTAAAAATTCAAGTTCTCGTGGTGGAAGTAAATAATTCATGTGTATATGAACTATTGCTCCATTTTCAAAATAATCTATTGGTGGCAATGTCCCATATGTCAAGAGACAAGCAGATGCAAGTGTTCTATAGTTATAAGACTCTACTTTCCATTGTGGAAGTGAGCTGACTTCTAACATAGTACCAGAATAGCGATACAAATAGTACAATTGTGATCCCCTTATTCCGGTACGAAGAATCGAAACAGCACCAGTCGTATCTGGAGCATTTACCCAGTATCCATGAGTAAAAGGCGGCTTTAAACGAAGGTATTCCACTTTTTGTTCAAATAATGACAACGCAGATTTCCATGATGCAGAAGATAATGTTGTATGCCACAATGACTTTAAATCTTCTTGTTCAAGATCGAACATTACTTTTACCCCATCAGAGCTTGTTGATCCACCCTGTTTTGAATAAAAACCAATACCAGATACATGCGTTATATCATCTAAAGCAATTCCTCTTTGGAAGAGTATATTTCCAAATGATTCTTCATGTTTCATTGAAGGGGCTAGCCTATTTGGAGAATGATATGCCACTCCCGTGTTTAAAAATTGATTCACAATTTCATCTTCAAACTCCTCAACATGCAATGTCCATTTTCCTGCAAGCTCCGGATACATTGATTTGTAATGTACAAGCGTTTCGTTAACTCTTTTCTTTAAATGAACAATGGAAATAGATTCCTCTGAATTATCCCAAAGAGACGCATAAGCCATCATTCCGCAAATACTATAGATCAGACGCATTTTCCACTCATCCTCAGTTTCATGTTTTCCTTTGTAAATGTGATATTGCTGTGAAACCGCTGAAAGCAAGCCGCTGTACTTGTTCATTAAAATTCTCCTAAAACATACTGAAGATTTCTCTTTAAATTTGCAGACATTGTGATGCCTTTCTGTGGATCAGCAATTGCCTCTTTAAGTTCATCAATTGACAATGACGCATAAGCAACCGGAAGAATGGCGAACAAAAATTCATCATCCACTGTTGTTGCAGAATAAATACCATGCATTGTAGAAACAAGACTATTAATTTGATTTTTCACTAAAGAACTTAGCATAAATCTTGAAGGAATCTTCAAATCCCTATATATACCATTTGGAGCAGAATAAGGTTTAAAGTCATCAGCAAAGTATCCTCCAAAATACTTGCCTGTCGCTTTTTTATCCACGAAAAACTCTGTAAACAGTGGCAGCATGAATCCATACAAACTTTTGGGTTCAACTTGGATATCTTCTGAATATGGATGAGTAGCAACATAAAAAATGTCTTTTTGAGATAATATTTCTGGAAGTCTATTCATCCAACCGCTTGCCAAAAGATTATTAATTATCACAATATTTTCTCCGTTAGCGCCAATATCTATAATCTTCTGATTATCATAACTGCCCTCGCAACAAAGCACTCCATGTTTATAAGCAGTGATAGCAGCACTAAATGCTTGAATAATATCAATTGCATTGGGACCAACGAGGAGAATCGGTTGCTTTTCAATGTAGGCAGCACAAAGAAAAGCTGCTAGACCATTTCTGTATTGATCAACAACACCAGCTTCTCCAAGTTCAAACGTAGCAGTATTAATTACATCCGTCCAAGAATGATGAGATTCGAGAGTATCCAAATCTTCAAATGCAGAAAATGTTCGATAATGTGTAATACAAGATTCGGATGGAACTTCAAGTGCAATTGGAACTGCAGCTTGCTCCTGTTTTCCACCAATAAACGACATGTTTGCAATGAAATCTGCAACATTTTCGCGTGCTTTTTGAATTCTATCAGCAACTGCCTTTTCAACATTCTCTGCCAATTTTTCCTTTTCAACTATGATGTCATCAAGATGTTTTTCTTTCTGTTTGATTTTATTAAATTCGCTTTGAGCTTCCGATAAACTAGCGGAAGCAGATTCTAATTCCATTTGAAGCGAATCAAGTTTTTCCTTTGCTTTAGCTATTAACTTCTTATTCTCTATTTCCCAATCTTTATATATAAGTTCTTTTGTTTTTTTCTGAAGTTCTGCATTCGCAGAAATAGCAGAAAGAACTATTTCATCTTCTAAACTATCTCCATCAAGATATTTCCAAGCGATACTCAAAAATTCATCTAACAGTTTTTTTGCAGCAGGTTTAGAACAATGACATGCTATCTCTATATTACAGATAATATCATCTACTGGAATTTCTCCAAGGAAATCCTTGAAATTCCTATATTCGGCACGACTCACACCTCTTATTTTATATGCTGCCCAAGAAATTGAAGAAAAAACTATGTTTTTCACAATATCTAGAGGACCCTTTAAATGATAAAGTTGACTTGGAAGTCCAACAAAAGCATTACTGTAAAAAGAAAGCCCATTATCCAAACATATAATATCTCGATTAGTAAACTCATAAACTGGAACTACATTACACTCTGCAGAAAAAGTGATTTTTCCATTAACAGTATTAAGATCTTTAACGTTACACAGAATACCTATATACCCTCCATTAGACACATTAAGAGAAAATATGGTTTTTCGGCTATGAGGTTGATATTCAATTCCTTCTTTCAGCATATTAACTAAATCATCAAGACTTGAGCCTTCTTTAAAGACAACAACTTCAATAGCGTCAAGTTTCGTATTATACTGAGACATTACATAGTCTTTAGAGGAATCATTCTCATTCGGAATTGCAGACCAATTCCAAATGCCATAAAATTCATCATTAGAAGGTCCATTCCTATAAAAAATCTTATCTCTATTTATGAAATGTGATGGAATATCTTCTTTTTTATGAAAAACGTAATAATGGCCATTATGATTCAGGTCTGCGTAACGAATAAGCCATCTCTGTCCATTATAATCTGAAATAACACCACACAAAGAAACAGTTTCATTACTTTTAACCGAAGGTAGAAGAGAGGAATCAGTATCATCAAATTGAGCAAGATAATCAGCATCATCGCTATTTGTGCTAGAAGGAGCTGTTTGCAATTCAATGATTCTTTCCTTCGCTTCAGCCAAGGAAGATTCTAGAGCTCTTTTATCTTGTTCAATTTTTAAAATTTTCCGTTCATACTTCTCTTTTATGATATTAACATTCTGTTCATCAACCTTGATTTTCTCGGATAACTGACGGTTTTCTTCCTGCAGTGCCTTAATGCACTCATCTTTTTCAGCGCTTTTTGCACGCTCAATTTTGATACTATCCATTCTTTTATAAAACCTAGAACAAGTATCCTCATCTAGAGTTTTGCCCGCTAGTTTAAAGTATAACTCAACATTATCAACAAATGTAGAATCAAGCACTGCTGCTGCCAAAGCTACATCATAGCTTTGCCCTTCGTTTTCTTGTTTCTCAACATTCTCCTGGATTTCTTTAATCCAAGAATCTACTTTGGTATTTATCCACATCGCAAGAAACGGTTTATCAACATTAGCTATAGCAATTGTTAATGCAAATTGTTCTGTCAAAGATTTGGCCCTGAATCCCTTTCGAATTTTTGAAAATTCCTTTTCGTTTTTCTTAAAAAAATCTTTAAAAGCTCTACCAGTGATGATTTTACAAAGACGTGTTTTTTCTTCCTGATTCAGAAGATTGATATAATCCATAATAATCTCCTTACCTATTCATACTTCTATAAGTATATTGCAATTGTCGATAAGATCTCTCATCGATTGTCCCTTTCTTAATGCACTTTTGTATCCACTGACATATCTGTGGATATTGACTCATACCAGCCAAAATATTTCGTAAAGAATGAGGAACTGGAATTTCTCTTCCAGATACATTGATAATTTGCTTCAAAATGGATATTTCATCATTTACAACATAATTCTGCTGTTTCCTAAACTCAATTTGCCAAACGATATCAAGGCCGATGATAACTTGAACACATAAACCATAAGTTAGTTCGCCTAATTCAACAATTTTATCAGAAGATATTTTTCGCTTATCAACAACATGCCGGTTATTAGAAATAATTAGTTCACCATCAAATTCAGATTTAAAACACAATGTTTTATTGCGTGGAAGAACACTAGTTACACCTGCAGCAATCTCATTACCTGCAAGATCTATTATTGAAACTTCTGGAGGTGTACCTTCTTGATTAAGTGGTTCTCTCCAAAAATAAGTATATTGCAATGCTTGTGTTCGCCCTGCACATATTAGCTGTTGCCTATTTGAACAAAATATCTTATATAATTTTGATCGAGATGCACCTTTACTTAGTGGATGAATATTTGCAGAAGGAAAAGCTTTAACTGCTGTTGTATTGCCTTCAACAAGTATATACATATAGTTTTGATTATGCTTCACCAAGTATTTACCTTTGACAAATAATGGCCATACAAGTTGTAAAGAAACAGGATGATCAGTTAATCTACAATGAAAACCAAGATAAAATCGAGCAGCGTCCTCATTAAATACGGATGCAGAAACCACATAGAGAGTCCAAATTTCTTTGCCGAAATTTTTTTGACTAATTCTTCTAATTCGAATACTGCTACGTGAACTACTAAAAAAATCATCTCGCTTCAGCAAATAGTATTCTTTCCGAATCTCAACATCATCATCATACATAAGTTTCTTGCCAGAAACTTTTTCAAACAATGTTCCCTTTGGATCAATCCCTTCAATCTCAACCGGCCAAAATTCACGTAATTTACGGCTTCCGTTTTGAAAACTTAGGGTATAATTCTCAAAAGGTCTCCCACCAATAGGAAGATACGTGATACTATCACAATTTAGCCGTTCTCTGCCAAACACATATGATGTATTGGGTGCTCCCTTTGGTTTGATTTCCAGAGAAAAATCCTTACTAAGTAAATCTTTTGGGATACGAATCAAACCAATTTCAAACCTGAAGGAAGATGAAGTTACTCCCGTAATGCGCAATGGTAAATTAGGTTCTTGAAAACCATAAGAAGACGAATGACCAATTTCAGATGTACGATCAAGGCAATCCTTATTTTTTTCTCCAGGGCTATGTTTAAAATGACGTTCGTATCTATTACCAGCGCTAAAACTAACATACTGCCCACAAAGTTCACATATGAATAAGCCACTACGAGCAGATACTGTTCCGCCTGGATGTAACTTAGCGGCTTCTACCGCAGAAATCCGCTTCCACCCTTTATCTGTCCACATACAGACATGTGTTAGTGAAGCCATGTAATTCCTCCTCATATCATTTATTATTTCCAGATTATCTGAAACTCTTCTTAGAATCTTGCATCTTTTTAATCAAATTGAAACAAAACTACTGCAGAAGATAATGGATTTAACAACATCCGTCTCCTGTTACTGAAAATTGACCATTTTCTCTATCGACTAAGTATATTATACATAATTTTAGTATATTTGAGAAAAAAACAACCCATATTCGACATATAACAGGATATGTCTATGACACAATAAACAATCTCCTCTTTGTATACGATCCCTATATCTCTAATTAAACCATCTTTAACATTTTTCATTTATTCGAGCATAAAAAAATTGAAAACCTTTGGTTAATACACCAGATTTTCAATTTTTCCCTTCAATTATATGCTAAACTTTTCCAGCTGTCTTGCCAGCGCGCGCAGGATCAGCGAACCCGTGACGCCGGCAGCGGCAGCGATGAGGCAGCGAATGAAGATCAGACAGAAATCCCACAGCGCCGCAAGCTGCGCAGCGGTGCCGTTGGAATAATAACCGAAAGCCAGGCCGCTTCCGTAAAGCTGATTCAACAGATGCTCGCCAAGGCCGCCTGCTAAGAGCAC
>ULOS01005990.1_pt1 | contig 11715 bp, 10 predicted proteins | sample 1952701 | NCBI WGS metagenome assembly ULOS01 (sample SAMEA4835607, study PRJEB28245) | human gut metagenome | biome: gut microbiome; material: fecal sample | place: Denmark | collected 2008 | reverse complement strand
TTTTTGTCTTGCCTCAATTCTCAATCCCTTAATTTCATCATAATTAATATTTTCTGACAATTTCTTATCTTCTAACTTCTTGAATTTTTTAACTTGTTCCTCTTGCATCTTTATATATCCTTCATACTTTACTTGTATTTCGACTTCTTGAGCCTCTGCTTTAGATAATTCAGGTCTTTCAGGATCAATTATAGATAATTTATCATAGTTTAATTCTGTTCTTTTTAACAAATCTGCTAATTTTACTCCAGCTTTTATTGTTGATGAATTATTTTCCTTTAAAAATTTATTTACTTGTTCTGTTGGTTTTATAGTTAATTTTTTTATTCTTTCAATTTCAGTTTCAATATTTTTCTTTTTATTTAAAAATCCATCATATCTTTCATCTGATATTAAACCAATTTCATGACCAAGCTCAGTTAGTCTTAAATCTGCATTATCTTGTCTTAATAATAGTCTATATTCTGCCCTTGAAGTCATCATTCTATATGGCTCATTCGTTCCTTTAGTAACTATATCATCTATTAGAACGCCTATATACGCTTGTGATCTATCTAGTATTACTGGATTTTTGCCTTTCAATTTAAGTGAGGCATTAATTCCGGCAATTAATCCCTGTGATGCTGCTTCCTCATATCCAGATGTTCCATTTGCTTGACCAGCAAAAAATAGATTTTCAATTTTTTTATACTCTAATGACAATTTTAAATCAGCTGGATCTATACAATCATACTCTATTGCATATGCAGGTCTTGTAAATTCAGCATTTTCAAGTCCTGGTAATGTTCTATACATAGCAATTTGTACATCTTCTGGCAATGAAGAACTCATTCCTTGTACATACATTTCATCAGTATTTTCTCCCATTGGTTCAATAAATACTTGATGTCTTTCTTTGTCACTAAATCTAACAACTTTGTCTTCTATAGATGGACAATATCTTGGTCCTGTTCCTTCAATTTTTCCCGCATATAATGGTGATCTATGTAAGTTTGCCCTTATAATATCATGTGTTTTTTGATTTGTATATGTAAGATAGCATGGCAATTGTTCTTTATTTTCATCTATTTTGTCCTCTAAAGAGAATGCTTCTATATCTTTTTGACCTTCTTGTATTTCCATTTTAGAAAAATCAATACTTTTTCTGTTAATTCTAGCTGGTGTTCCAGTTTTAAATCTAACCAAATTAACACCTAAACTTTTTAAACATTCTGATAACTTATTTGCTGGGAATACTCCATCTGGACCACTTTCAAATGATGTTTCACCAATAAATATTTTTCCTTTTAAATATGTTCCTGTGGCCACAATAATTGCATCAACATCATAAATAGCACCTATATTCGTTTCTATTGATTTAACTTTTCCATTTTCTAATGTTATATTTACAATTTCAGCCTGTTTTAAGTACAAGTTTTCTTGTCTTTCTAATGTATGTTTCATTTCTGCCTGATATTTTTTTCTATCAGCTTGTGCCCTCAAAGAATAAACAGCTGGTCCCTTTGATGTATTTAACATCTTTAATTGTATATAGCTTTTGTCTATGTTTTTTCCCATTTCTCCACCAAGACAATCAATTTCTCTCACTAAATGTCCTTTAGAGCTTCCACCAATATGTGGATTACAAGGCATATTTGCAACAGCCTCCAAACTAATTGAAAACATTAATGTTTTCATACCCATTCTTGCAGCAGCCAATGCTGCTTCACAACCTGCATGGCCTGCTCCAATTACTGCAATATCATATTTTCCTGCATTATATTTCATCTTTTCCTCCTTAAAGTTTTATGTGAAACTTTTTTATTTTTATTTTCCTAAACAGAATTTTGAAAAAATCTCATTGATTATATCTTCCGATATGTCATCACCTGTTATTTTTTCCAAATCTGCTAATACTTGTTTTAAATATATTTCTGTTATATCAATTGGCATATGATTTTTTATCGTATTTTTAACCTCATTTAAACTTTTAATTGCTTCATCTATTTGTCCCTTATGCCTAATATTAGTAACAATTTCACCATCATCCAATTCTATATCATTTATTTTATACATTTCCGAAATTTTGCTATACAATTCATCTACACCTATACCCGTTTTTGCAGATATTCTAATTATATTGTTATTATACTTTTTTAATTCATTTGCAATTACATTTCCATCAACAATATCTATCTTATTAATTAACAGTATGGCGTTCTTTTCCTTTATAAGATCTAGGATTTCATAATCTTCATTTTCTAACGCATGAGAACCATCAAAAATTGCTATTATCAATTCAGCATCATCTACTATCTTTTTTGACTTTTCAACGCCTATTTTTTCAATCTCATCGGTTGTATTTCTAATTCCAGCTGTATCTATTAGCTTCAGTGTTATTCCATTTATTGTTACAAATTCTTCTATTGTATCTCTTGTAGTACCTTTCTTATCACTTACAATAGCTCTTTCCTCATTTAAAATATTATTTAATAATGATGATTTACCAGCATTTGGTTTTCCTACTATTGCAGTTTTTATCCCTTCTCTTAAAACTTTTCCATTTTTAAAAGATTTGCTCAGCTTTGTTAAATCCATTTCAACATCATTAATAACAGCTAAAATTTTATTGTTAGTAACTTCCTCAATATCATATTCTGGATAATCAATTGATGCTTCAACATCGGCCATTAAATCTAATAATTTTCCTTTTATCTCATTTATATTTTTTGATAAATTTCCTTCTAATTGACTAATTGACGCTTTAGCCTCTTTTTCACTTTTAGAATTAATCAAATCTATTACAGATTCTGCCTGAATCAAATCTATTCTTCCGTTTAAAAATGCTCTCTTAGTAAATTCACCTGGTTCAGCTAAAATTGCTCCGTTTTTTAAACATTCTTCTAAAATTCTTCTTTCAATGACAAATCCTCCATGTGAATTTATTTCACACATATTCTCTGTTGTATAACTTTTTGGCTCTTTAAAATAAGAAACAAGTACTTCATCAATTACATTGTCATCTTTATCAACAATATGTCCATATTTAATTGTATATCCATTTATTTCAGTGCTTTTATTTATTGGTTTAAATATTTTTTCCAATATTTTAAAACAATCTTTTCCACTCATTCTTATAATTCCAATGCCCCCATTCCCGGTTGCAGTAGATATTGCAACTATAGTTTCCATTTTCCCTCCTACAAAAAAAGTCAAAGTTAGATATAGTTAATACTAAAATCGAACTTTGACTTCTGATTTTTATTTATTTATTTTTTCTATTACAATTCTTCTATGTGGCTCTTCACCAATACTATGAGTCTTAATATCCTTCATATCTTGAAGTTTTGAATGTATAATTTTTCTTTCATATGCATTCATTGGCTCTAAAGTAATGCTTTTATTTGTTTTTATAACTGTCTTTGAAACTTTTAATGCAAGTTCTTCTAATGTTTTCTCTCTTTTTTCTTTATATCCATCAATATTTAAAAATACTCTAACTTTGCCAGATGCATTTTTATTAGCTATTAATGATAGTATATGTTGCAACGCATTTAAAGTTTCACCTCTATGTCCTATTAAAGCTCCAGAATCCTCTCCATCAATTTTAATATAAATTTCATTATTTACAATATTTATATTATATATATAATTTTCATCAAGTTTTGATAAGAAATCTTTTAAAAACTTTTCTACTTTATTTTTAATTTCTTCAATCTCTTGATTTGTTATATTTTCTTCTGTATGAGTACTTTCTTTTACTTTTAGCTCTACTTTTACAACTCTTGGAGCTAATATATCAAAAAAACTACGTTTTTCCTGTTCTAAAACTTTTATTTCTACTTGGTTTCTATTCATATTTAGCTCTTTTAAACCTTTTTCTATTGCTTCGCTAGTTGTTTTACCTTCAGATACAATTATTTTAGACATAATGTTTTTTCCTCCTTAGAATCAACATACTTATTTATTACTATTCTTTCTAAAATCATTAGTATATTGCTTATTAGCCAATATAAGGCTAATCCTAATGGTGCTACAAAAGCGATAGATACTGCCATTATTGGCATCATATATGACATAGATTTATTCATTTGTTGAGTCATATCTGGTTCAGATGAACCATTTTGCTCTTTTTTCTTTGTTTTTCCCGTTGTCATTTTTATTGAGAAAATTGATGAAATTACATACAATGTTGGTATTATGTATACTTTTATATCTGTCATATTTTGGCTTGGAACTTTGCTTAAATCCAATCCTAGAAAATCCATATTAACCTTTATATTTTCATCTTGTGCAGCCTTTTTCTGAATTATTTCTATTTCATAATAATTAGAAATTTTTCCATCATTTTCTGCACTAATCTCATTTCTATAATTTTCAATTATACCTGGATCAATTTTTTTCATATATGTTAATGGTCTACTTACTAAATAGAACACAGATAAAATTATTAAAATTTGTACTATAGAACTTATACATCCAGAAAAAGGACTTAAATTTTCCCTTTTATATAAATCCATGATTTCCTTATTCATTAATTCTGGATTATTTTTATATTTAAATTGTATTTCCTGCATTTTTCCCTGCAATTCTGTTGTCTTTTTCATGGATTTTTGTTGTTTTATAGTTAATGGTAATAATATAATTCTTAGTATTATAGTAAACAAAATTAAAGCAATTCCATAATTTTGTCCAATTCCATTGTATAACCACTCAAGTAAATATCCAAAAATATTTGCTATGAATTGAAACATATTTTATTTTCCTCCTTACTTTAAAGGGTCATATCCGCCTTTACTAAACGGATTGCATTTTAAAACTCTTTTTAATCCTAAAAAACTTCCCTTTAAACATCCATATTTTTCTATTGCTTGTTTTGTATATTCAGAACATGTTGGATAAAACTTACAGTTACATCCCATATTTGAAAATACTGGAGAAATAAATTTTTTATACTTTTTAATAATAAATATTAATATTTTTTTCATTTTACACCATTTTTGCTTTATTCAAGAGACTTATTATTTCCGTATTAATTATATTGAAATTTATTTTATGAAAATCAGCATTTTTATTCCATAAAAAAACAATATCATTACCTTTCTTTAAATTATTTTTATTTAAACGGTAACTTTCTCTTATTAATCTTTTTATTTTATTTCTTTTTACTGCTTTTGCAACTTTTGTTCCAACAGCAATTCCTACATAATTTTCATTTTTTTTATTATTTTTTATATAAATAGTAACATATTTCCCTACGAAAAATTTTCCTTTTGATAAAACATTTTTAAATTCATAATTTTTTTTTAGTGTTTTTATTTTTTTCATAAAAAATTTGCTCTTTCTTTTATATTTTAAAAAAGAACCATTTTTTCAGTTGGTCCTTTTTTTAATTAAGCACTTAATTTTGCTCTTCCTTTAGCACGTCTTGCTTTTAATACATTTCTACCTGCTCTTGTTTTCATTCTTTTCATAAATCCATGTTCTTTTTTCATTTGTCTTGTTTTTGGTTGGAATGTTCTTTTCATTTATTTAGCACCTCCTATATTGCTTTTTTATATTTTATTAGATAATTTTTCCAAATTATTCACTAGTGCTACAATTATACAACCACTTTTATATTTATGTCAATAGTAAATTTTAAAATTCAAAATATTTTATATTTTTATTGACTATATATACCGGTTTTGATATTATATAGAAAATAATAGGGAATAAAGGTTTTGAAGGTTATAATTTGGTGTTTTTTTACCAAGTTATCCACAAGATGTGGACATTTATCAACATATGTGGATAACTATGTGGATAACTTTCAAACCTTTAATTTTGGAAGGATTGAACGATAATGCAAAACGAATTAAATGAACTTTTAACAAAAGCAAAAGAACTTTTAAAAGACGAAATGACAAAAATATCTTATGAAACTTGGATAAAAAACCTTGAAATCCAAAGTTTTGACAATGATATCGTTGTATTAGTAGCTTCTTCAGGTTTTCAAAAAGAATCTATTCAATCAAGATATTATGATTTATTAACAAATACTTTTAATTTTATAACAAATAAAGAATGCCAAATTAACATCATTTCAAAAGATGAGTTGCAAGAGGAAGAAGCAATAAATCTACCAAATGATGTTGGTTATGGGTATTCTAATTCAACCTTAAATCCTAAATATACATTTGATACTTTTGTTGTTGGTAATAATAATAGATTTGCACATGCAGCTGCTTTAGCTGTAGCAGAAGCACCTGCTACATCTTATAATCCGTTATTTATTTATGGAGGAGTTGGTCTAGGGAAAACACACTTAATGCACGCAATTGGTAACGCAATATTAAGAAAAAATAAAAAAGCAAATATTTTATATGTTACTTCTGAGAAATTTACTAATCAACTTATTAACTCAATAAAAGACAATACTAGTGCGCAATTTAGGGATAAATATAGAAATATTGATGTTTTGTTAATTGATGATATTCAATTTATTGCTGGAAAAGAACGCTGTCAGGAAGAATTTTTCCATACTTTTAATACATTACATGAAAGTGGAAAACAAATAATTCTATCAAGTGATCGACCACCAAAAGATATTCAACTATTAGAAGATAGATTAAAATCACGTTTTGAATGGGGTCTTATTGCTGATATATCTAATCCAGACTATGAAACTCGTTTAGCTATACTTAGAAAAAAAGCTCAATTAGATAATATCATCATTGATGATGAAATTTTATCAAATATTGCAAATAGAATAGACTCAAATATTAGGGAGCTAGAAGGAACATTAAACAAATTAATAGCAAAATCATCATTAACCAATAGCCCTATAACAATGGAAATGGCTGAAAGAGCTATTAATGACATAGTAGCACAACAAGAAAAAGTTATATCTGCAGAATTTATACAAGAAACTGTTGCAAAATACTTTAACATTAATGCAAAAGATTTAAGAGGTTCAAAACGCTCTAATGATATTGCATTTCCAAGGCAAATTGCAATGTATCTTTGCAGAAATGTGGCTCAAATGTCTCTCCCACAGATAGGAAAAGACTTTGGAAAAAGAGATCACACAACTGTAATGCATGCTTGTACAAAAATTGAAAATGAGATAAAAGAAAATCAAAACACTAAGTTAATTGTGGAAAGTGTGAAAAACATTTTATTAGCCGAAAAGTAGTATGGTATCAACAATAAATGACAATTTTTCATTTTTTTGGAAATAAAAAAAAATGCACTCAACCCCTTCTTACGGAAGTGATTGATTAGATATCCACAGGGGGGTGTGGATATCGTGTGGATAAGCTGTGGATAACTAAGTTTTCCACAATTAGATTTTTTTACTGTGGATAACTTGCCAAGTTTTCCACAAAATTATCAACATCAAAAACCGTAGGGAAATCAGTTATGCACATAGTTATCCACATAATCCACAGGACCTACTACTACTACTACTAAATATATTTATTTATTATATAATAAAGGAGACGACAAAATGAAAATCATTTGTGAAAAAGAAAAAATAATAAAAGCACTTAATTCCGTAACTAAAGCGGTAGCTTCTAAACCAAATAATCCTATACTAGAAGGAATACTTATTCAAACAAATAATAATGAATTAAAGTTAACAACATATGATTTAGAAATTGGTATAGAATATATTATTGATTGTGAAGTTGAAGAAGAAGGAGCTATAGTTGTTAATGCTACAATGTTTAGTGAAATAATAAGAAAATTACCTAATACAGATATTTCTATTTCTGTAAATGATAAAAATTTATTTGTTATTGAGTGTGAAGGCTCTTTATATAAATTAGCAACAATGAATCCTAGTGAATTTCCAGAGCTTCCACAAATAAGCATAGAAAATTCAATTCAAATAGAGCAAAATAATTTAAAAGATATGATAAGAAAAACAATTTTTGCTGTAAGTACTGAAGAAAATAGACCAATTTTTACTGGTTGTTTATTTGAAATAACAAATAATAAATTAAATTTAGTTGCTGTAGACGGTTTTAGATTAGCATGGAAAAGCAAATATTTACAAACAAAAGTAAATGATTTTAAAGCGGTTATACCAGGAAGAACTCTAAACGAAATAAATAAAATTTTAGTAGATTCATTTGAACCAATAAAAATTGGTGTAGCCAAAAATCAAGCTCTATTTGAATTAGAAAATTGTAAAATAGTAACAAGATTACTTGATGGAGAATTTTTAAATTATTCAAGTGTTATTCCAGAAACATGGGAAACAAGAATAAGAGTTAATAAATCAAATTTACAAAATTGTTTTGAAAGAATTTCTTTAATATCTTCATCTAGTATGGAAAAAGAGAAAAAATATCCAGTAAAAATTTCTGTAGACATTGGAAAAGTAACAATATCATGTACTAACCAAACTGGAGATGCAAAAGAAGAAATGTTTGTTTCTACAGAAGGTAAAAATTTGGAAGCTGGATTTAATCCAAAATATTTTTTAGATGCGTGTAGGTCTATTGATGATGAGGAAATTTTTGTGGATTTTGGAACAAATATATCACCGTGTATTATAAGACCTGTAGAAGATGGTGATTATATTTATATGATTTTACCAATAAGAATGAAAGAGTAATAAAGTTATCCACAAAAGAGGTAAAATATGTTAATAACTAATTTGAAAATTGAGAATTTTAGGAATTATAATAAACTAAATTTAAATCTTAATAATAAAATAAATATTTTTTATGGAAATAATGCTCAGGGAAAAACAAATATTATTGAATCAATATTTTTATGTTCAATAGGAAAATCTTTTAGAACTAGTAAAGATAAAGAGCTTGTTAAATTTGATAAAGATTTTTTTAGAATTGAAGTTCAATATAAAAAAAGTGATAGAGATGGGAAAATAAAAATTGAGTATTCTGATAAAAAACATATATTTATTAATGGAATTAAAGTAAAAAAATTTAGTGAATTATTAGGAAAGATAAATATTGTAATTTTTACTCCTGATGATATTAATATTTTAAAAAATGGTCCAAAAATGAGAAGACGTTTTTTAGATATTATGATAAGTCAATTACGACCCAATTATATATATTGCTTAAATATGTATACTAAAACACTAGAGCAAAGAAACGCATATTTAAAACAAATCAAATTAGAGCATAAAAGTGAAGATTTATTAGAATTATGGAATCAAAAATTATATGAATATGGAGAAAAAATTTATAAGTATAGATTAGAATTTATTGAAAAAATAAAAGAAAAAATAAATGATATACATAAAAAAATAACCAATGGAAACGAAGAAATTAAAATAGAATATATTTCTGATTTTTCAAGTGAAGAAAATTTTTATATGCAATTGAAACAAAATCAAAAGATTGATATAATACGAGGAGCGACATCAAAAGGAATTCATAAAGATGATTTCATTGTTTATCTAAATGGAAAAAATGTAAATACATATGGATCTCAAGGACAAAATAGAACAGTAGTATTATCTTTAAAAATGTCTGAATTGCAGGTTATAAAAGATGAAATTGGAGAAAATCCTATTTTATTACTAGATGATTTTATGTCTGAATTAGATAAAGAAAGAAGAAAAAATTTTCTAGAAAATATAGGGGATACACAAGTTTTTGTAACTTGTACAGATAAAATAGATATTGAAAATTTAAATTCAAACATATATAATGTCATAGATGGCGAAGTTTTTTTGAGAAAGGATTGAAAAAGTAATGGAAAAATTTGAACATGAATACAAAGCAGAGCAAATACAAGTCTTAGAAGGCCTTGAAGCCGTAAGAAAAAGACCAGGTATGTATATTGGAAGTGTATCTATAAGAGGATTACATCACTTAGTATACGAGATTGTAGACAACTGTGTTGATGAGGCTTTGGCAGGTTATTGTACACATATAGAAGTTACAATAGAACCAGGAAACATAATAACTGTATCAGATAATGGTAGAGGAATTCCTGTTGACATACATCCAAAAACAAAAATTTCTGCTGCTGAAACTGTATATACTGTTTTACATGCTGGTGGAAAATTTGGTGGAGATAGTGGATACAAAGTATCTGGAGGTCTACACGGTGTTGGTGCATCTGTTGTTAATGCTTTATCAGAATGGACAGAAGTAACTATTCAAAGAGATGGTGGTATTTTCCAAATGAAATTTGAAAGAGGAAAAACTACAGAAAAATTAACTAGAATAGGAGATTCAGATAAAACAGGTACTAAAGTTAGATTTTTAGCTGACTCTACAATTTTTGAAACTTTAAATTATGACTACGGAACACTAGAAGAAAGATTTAGAGAAATGGCTTTCTTAACAAAAGGTTTATATATATCAATTGAGGATAAAAGAGACCCAGAAAATGTAAAAAAATCTGAATTTTGTTATGAGGGTGGATTAGTTTCTTTTGTTGAATTTTTAAATACAAATAAAGAAAAATTACATCCAACTCCAATTTATATTGATAAACAAGATTCTGAAGTACCAGTTGAAATAGCATTTCAATACACTACAGCATATTCAGAAAATATTTATACATTTGTAAATAATATAAATACAATTGAAGGTGGAACTCATTTAGAAGGATTTAAAAGAGCTCTTACAAAAACTTTTAATGATTATGCAAAATCACACAATATTTTAAAAGAAAAAGATGGCAATTTACAAGGTGAGGATATAAGAGAAGGTATTACAGCAGTTGTTTCTGTAAAAGTTAAAGAGCCTCAATTTGAAGGACAAACTAAAACAAAACTAGGTAATAGTAATGTTACAGGTATTGTACAAAGTTTAGTAAATGATGCTTTATCTACATTCTTAGAAGAAAATCCAAATGTTGCAAAAGCTATATTAGAAAAATGTGTAAGTGCATCAAGAGCAAGAGAGGCAGCAAGAAAAGCAAGAGAATTAGTTAGAAGAAAAACAGCTTTGGAATCTACAACTCTTCCAGGAAAATTAGCAGACTGTAGTAGTAAAAATGCTGAAGAATGTGAAGTATATATAGTCGAAGGAGATTCTGCTGGAGGAAGTGCAAAACAAGGTAGAGATAGAAGATATCAAGCAATTTTACCACTATGGGGCAAAATGCTTAATGTTGAAAAAGCAAGAGCAGATAGGATATATGGAAATGATAAATTAAATCCAGTTATAGTAGCTGTAGGTGCCGGAATTGGACCAGATTTTGACATAACAAAAATTCGTTATGGAAAAGTAATAATAATGGCTGATGCCGATGTCGACGGTGCTCATATTAGAACACTATTATTAACATTCTTCTTTAGATATATGAGACCATTGATTGAAAATGGAAATGTATTTCTAGCACAACCACCACTATATAAATTATCAAAAAGAGGTATAGAAGACATATATTGTTATACCGATGAAGAGCTAAACCAAGCTTATGCAGATTTAGAGAAGAAAGGTATATCAATAGACCAATTATCAATACAAAGATACAAAGGTCTTGGTGAAATGAACCCAGAACAATTATGGGAAACAACAATGGATCCAGAAAGAAGAATATTAGTAAGAGTTACATTAGAAGATGCAATAAAAGCAGATGCAACATTTACAATGTTAATGGGAGACGAAGTAGAGCCAAGAAGAAAATTCATAGAAGAAAATGCAAAATATGTAGATAATTTAGATATTTAATTTTAATTAAAAAGCAAAAATAAAAAGTGAATACTTTTTATTTTTGCTTAATTTTATTTATTATTTAATTTTATTTATTATT
>ULOS01007977.1_pt1 | contig 11747 bp, 8 predicted proteins | sample 1952701 | NCBI WGS metagenome assembly ULOS01 (sample SAMEA4835607, study PRJEB28245) | human gut metagenome | biome: gut microbiome; material: fecal sample | place: Denmark | collected 2008 | reverse complement strand
AAACACCTTTTTCTAAATCTTTTTTATCCATATTTGATAAAGCTGTCATTAGTTTTGAAATATCCATATTATTATTATTCATAGTACCTCCATAAAAATTTACTTATTATAATATATGCAGAAAGTTTAAAATGTATATATAAATTTTCCTTTTAAATATTGTTTTTTATGGGATTTTGAGATAGAATATAAAACATAATTTGTGTTATTAGAAAAAATAATGAAAAAAAATAATAAAATATATCACAATATGTAAAAAACTTTTTATATTTTATGTATGAAAAACGACAAAAAATTCAACTTAAATCGTGTAATATATATACATAAATTAAAAAGGTAAGAGGTGGTAAAAGGATGTTTCAAAATATAGCAAATGGTTTTAATGAAAAAGATAGCCATTACAAGGATGTTAAATTAAAAAATGAAGAAATTGGAATGTTTTTTAAGAGGGCTTTTACAAAGCAAAATATAATTATATATATAATTGCTTTTATGATTTCAATGGTTAGTTTCGGAGGAGATGTATCATTAGGTATAGCTCCATTTGGACTAGCAATACTAGCAGCAACGGCTGGTTCTGGAATACCAATAAGCATTGTATATATAATTACATTACTTGGTAGTTACATAGGGTTAGGAAAAGATATTACTGTAAATTATTTTCTGACAAGCTTAGTATTCTTTGCTACACTATTTATTATAAAAACTAAAAAGCAATTTGAAGTAAACGAAAAAGTAAAGCTTGGAAAAAACATTGTAATTTCTATTTTTTGTGTAAATATATTACCAATGTTATTTACAACATTAAGCTTATCAAATATTATCTTTACAGTATTGTTAAGTATTATAACTTATATTTTTTATAAAATATTTGTAAATGCAATAGGTGTCATATATGAATATGGAGATAAAAAAGTATTTTCAATAGAAGAGCTTATGGGAGCGAGTTTATTGTTAGCAATTGCAATTACAGCTCTTGATCCAATTAATATATTAGGATATTCATTAAAAAATGTACTATGTATTTTAATAGTTTTAATATTAGGTTGGAAAAGTGGTATTTTAATTGGAACTACAGGTGGAGTAACAATAGGAATTGTTTTAGGAATAATAGGGAATGAACCTCCAATAACGATTGCAGCTTTTGCTATAGCAGGTATGCTATCAGGAATATTTAGTAAAATTGGAAAGATTGGTGTAATAATTGGTTTCATAGCTGGAAATATACTTATAACATATGTATCAAATGATAATGTACAACCTATAATATTATTTCAAGAGATATTAATTGCTTCATTAGGATTATTATTAATTCCAAAGAAAGCAGAAGTCGCAATGAATGAGCTATTTGAGAATTCAAGTATATTACCAGAAATGAATGAAAGAGCTTTAGGAGAAAGTAAGGAAACCGTCAATAAATTAAGTGACATTTCAGAAACAATATCTGAATTAGCTAAAAGTTATGATGAAGTTGCAGCAACTGTTATAGAAGATAAAGAAGATATAAAATGTGAAAATGAGAATAAAAAAATATTCAAAAAAGAGCTATATAGCAATATTGAAAATATGGAAGACAATATTCTATATGATGATATAAAAAATTCAAATGAGATTGTTGATGATATATTTAAACATTTAAACAAAAATAAAAAATTGACAAAAGATGTATTAATATTAATTTTTGCCAAATACAATAATTATATAATTGGAACTGATATGGGGAATATAAATAAATCAGTTGAAAATGATATAAATAAAATGATTGAGGTAATAAATAAATCATACAATGTTAGTAAAATAAACTTTGTATGGAAAAAGAAATTAGAAGAAAAAAATAAAAATATGTCTGTTCAATTGCAAGGTGTTTCAGAAGTGATTGCAGATTTGGCTGAAGATATAAAAGACTCAAAAAAAGAAAAATATGTAGATCAAAAAAATTTAATCAAAAAAATATTGATGCAAAAGGGAATTGTAACATCAAATATAAAGATAACTAAAAATGATTCTGGTAGAAGTATTGTAAATATATATGTAGAAAATAATGATGAGAGTCCTGAAAATGTTGCTAAAAAAATATCAAAAGTTTTATTAAAAGTTTTAGAAGAAAAAATGACATGGCAAAAGAAAAAAAGTGATATAAAATTTGAAAACAAAATATTAACTTTCTCATTTATTTCTAGTGATATATATAATTTAAAAGTTGGAATTGCAAGAGCAAAAAAACATGACTCTCCAGTATCAGGAGATACAAGCATACAAACAAAGCTAAATGATGGTAAATATTTATTAGCAATAAGTGATGGTATGGGATCTGGTCCAGAAGCAAGAAAAAGTAGCAAAATTGCAATTAAAATGTTAGAGCGAATGTTATCATCAGGATTTAAAAAAGATGTATCTGTAAAGATGATAAATGCGACCTTATCTGATAGTATAGAAGAAGATATGTATGCAACATTAGATATTCTAATATTAGATTTATATCAAGGAAATATTGAGTTTATAAAAAATGGAGCTTGTCCAACATATATAAAAAGAAATAAAGAAGTAGAATTAGTAAACTCAATTTCATTGCCAACAGGAATTATAAATGATATCGATTTAGTAGTATATGATAAAGATATAAAAGATGGAGATATAATTGTAATGTGTAGTGATGGAATTATAGAATCAAATACAGAATATTTGCACAAAGATTTATGGTTAAAGTATTTTCTTGAGGAGCTTCAAACAGATGATGTTCAGCAGATAGCTGACTTAATAATAAGTGAAGCAATAGATAATGATTACGGAAAAGAAAAAGATGATATGACTGTAATTGTTGCGAAAGTAAGTAAATAAAAATCAAAAAATTGTTGTATAAAAGTACAACAATTTTTTTGTTTTTATTGTGAAGAAAAAAATATAAATTTGGTTTACTAAAAAAAAAGCTTATGTTATAATGTAGAAAAAAAAGAAAGGTGTATTTGTAAATGAACCAAATTTTATCATTTCAAACAATAGGAAATTCGAAGATACAATTAAAAAAAGTAATTCGTTTTTTTTCTATTTTTATTATTTTGTTTGCATTAATATTAGTTATTGAAGGAAGTTTTGGATATTATAAAAATAAGAATAAAAAAGTTGTTATAAAGGAAACTCCAGATATAAATATTCAAAGAGATAATGGTACTACAATATTAAATATAACATCTAACATTGGAGTACAAAAGGTTATATATTCTTGGAATGACGGAATTGAAGATTCAGTCGAAGAAGGTGGAAAAAATAATGTTGAAGTAAAAATTCCAACTACAATAGGAACCAATGACTTAAATATAAAAATTATTGATTCAAATGGAAATACAATTGTATATAATCCTGTAAAAATCTCTTATGAAGAAAATCAAGAAGAAAATGTAAATTGGGAAGAAGCAATAAAAACAGATAAAACTAAACCAAAAGTTTCAATTGAATCAGTTAAAGGGAAAATAGTTATTACTGCAACTGATGATGTAAAAATGTCATATGTAACATATAGTTGGAATGGAGAAGAAGAAAATAAAATAACAGGTTTATCTGATGATGAAAAAACATTGACGACAGAAATTGATTCAACAAATGTAAAAAAAGGAACTAATAAATTAATAGTAAAAGCTTATGATAAAGCTGGAAATGTCGAAACAGTCGAAAAAGAAGTACAAGGTGCTAATGGATCAGAAATAAAAGTAAATCAAGAAAATGGTGAATTAGTAGTAAATGTAAAAAATGATATTAATATAACAAAAATAGAATATAACTTTAATGGTGAAGAAAAAACTATAGATAATATTAATCAAAAAGAATATACTTTTAAATTACAGATGAAAGATGGCGAAAATAAAATTTCAATTTCGGCATATGCAGATGCATTAAAAAGTGATTATCAAAATACTTTTACTAAGGAAAATACAAATACGAATACTAGTGCTCCTACTATTAAGGTATTAAAGGATAGCAATCAAATTATAATAAATGTAAAGGATGAATCAAACATTAAAAAAATAATTTATAATTTTAATGGGCAAGAAAAAACCATAGATAATATTAATCAAAAAGAATATCAACTTAAATTAGATTTAATAGATGGAACAAATTATGTTATAGTTAATGCATATAATCAAAATAATAAAAGTGAATATAAAGGTAAAACAACAAAGTAAGAAAAAAGGAGAAAATAGAACTTAGTCTATTTTCTCTTTTGGGTTTATGGATTATTAGCAACAACCTCTGTTCCCTCCGCAGCAACAACATATTATAAGAAGTAATACTATTATCCAAATGCAGTCATCTCCAAATCCGAAACCACATCCGCATCCGCAATTTCTATTTTCTGGCATATTATTTCCCCCCTTTCAAAATCTTTTGTATGATATATATTATTCTAATTAGCAAAAACTGTTACGAAAAAAATAATAAAATAAAAATTTCTATGTACAAAAATAGTAAAATAATGATATAATCCGTTATAAATAAAATTATTATTTTAGAAAGGATGATAACAATATGGGCAATATTGTGCTATTAGATGATTTAACAATAAATAAAATTGCAGCAGGAGAGGTTATTGAAAGACCCGCATCTGTAGTAAAAGAACTAATGGAAAATTCTATTGATGCTGGAGCAACAAATATTACAGCAGAAATAAAAAATGGTGGAATAACATATATACGAATAACAGATAATGGAAAAGGAATTTTGCCAGATGATATGGAAATTGCATTTGAAAGACATGCAACAAGTAAAATTAGAAGTGCAAAGGATCTAGAAACAGTTAAATCGATGGGATTTAGAGGAGAGGCTTTAGCAAGTATAGCAGCGATTGCTCGTGTTGAACTAATATCTAGAACAGCTGATAGTGAATTAGGATATAAAATAGTTGTTGAAGGTGGAAACATAATAAGCAAAGAAGTTATAGGTTGTCCAAAAGGTACAACTATTATAGTTGAAAATTTGTTCTATAATACACCTGTAAGATATAAATTTCTTAAAAAAGATTTTACTGAAACAGGATATGTCGAAGATGCTGTTACAAGAATAGCTCTTGTAAATCCAAATATATCTGTCAAATTAATTAATTTAGGCAAAAATATAATTAATACAAATGGAAGCGGAGATATAAAAGATGTTGTGTATAGCATATATGGAAAAGAAGTTGCTGAAAATATAATTAAGGTTAATTATGAATTTGAAGATATGAAAGTAACAGGATGTGTTGGAAAACCACAAATTGCGAAATCAAATAGATCAAGTCAATTATTTTTTGTAAATAAAAGATATATAAAAGATAAAACATTAACAAGTGCTGCAGAACAAGCTTTTAAAGGAATGTTATTACCAGGAAAATATGGATTTTTAATATTAAACATAGAAATAGATCCACATAATATTGATGTTAATGTTCATCCAGCAAAATTAGAAATAAGATTTCAAGAAGAAAATAAAGTTTTTAAATTAGTATATCACGCAATAAAAGAATCTTTTGTAAATGATCAAAATAAATTTGAAAAAAAAGAATCTGTAGAAGATAAAATCACAACTAATAATAATTTAGTTCATACTTTAAATCAAAGTAATGGAGATAGAGTTTCAGACGTAAAAATAAATGTACCTGCTACAGGAAATTGGATTGAAGATTTATATAATGAAAAATTAATAAAATCAATGGAAAATGAGAAAATAGAAAAAAGCAATGAATCTGTAGAAGAAAAGCAGGATAATGATGGAAGTAATAAATTTGATAATATTGATAATATAAAGCAAAAAGAAAAAAATACAGAAGAAAATTCTAATTCTGATAATAATAAAGAATTAAATGATGAATTTGAGGAAATGTACAGAAAGACCTTTGGTATTACAATAAGCAATTTAGAGAATAAAGTAGAAGAGCCAAAAGAAGAATATAAAAATTCAGAAAATGAGATAAAAATTGAAGAGCTAAAAGAAGTTTCAGATCTAAGTCAAAGCAAAATTAATAATCAAGTAAAATATAAGTTTATCGGAATTGCATTTTCTAATTATATTATTATTGAAATAGAAAGTGATTTGTATATTCTTGATCAGCAATTGGCAAATGAAAGAATTTTATATGAGGTAATAAAAAAGAATTATTATAATGAAAATGAAAAAGACTCTCAAATGATGTTATTACCAGATATTATAACTTTGAATCATAAACAAATGGATATAGCAAGAGATAATATGATGTTATTTAAAAAAGCTGGATTTGAAGTTGAAGAATTTGGTGATAATACAATAAAATTAAGTGGAGTTCCAAGTATTTGTATTGAGCTTGATACTAAAGAGTTATTTTTGGAAAGTTTGGAAGCAATAAATACTGTTGCAAGAACTGCAAAAAAAGAGATTGAAGAAAAATTTATTGCAACTATAGCAAAAAAAGTTGCAATGAAAAGCAAAAAATCAACTACTTTTGAAGAAGTAGATTGTTTAATGAAAAAATTATTAGTTTTAGACAATCCATTTTTAGGACCTCAAAACAAAAGTATTGCATTTAAATTATCAGAGCATGAATTAGAAAAGAAATTTTCTAAACAACAAGGGGGGCTATAATGGAAAAGCCAAAGGTAATTGTAATATGTGGACCTACTGCATCTGGCAAAACTGCATTATCTGTTGAACTAGCAAAAAAAATTAATGGGGAAATTATATCTGCAGATTCAATGCAAATATATAAGGATATGGATATTGGTACTGCTAAACCAACCCATGATGAAATGCAAGGAATTAAACATTACTTAATTGATTGTGTTTCTCCAACAAAAAGATATAGTGTAGCAGATTTTAAAAAAGATGCTACTAATGCAATTGAAGAAATTTTAAACAAAAATAAGATTCCTATAATTGTAGGAGGAACAGGATTATATGTTGACTCATTAATATATGAAATAAATTATAATGAAATGAATGTTGATTTAGAATATAGAGCAGAACTCGAAAAAATTGCTGACGAGAAAGGTTTAGAATACTTATATGATATGGCAAAAGAGATAGATAAAATTGCAACAGAAAAAATAAGTAAAAATGATAAAAAAAGAATTTGTAGAATTCTAGAAATATATAAATCAACAGGGAAAACAAAAACAGAGCTTGAAATAGAATCCAGAAAGAAAGAGCCAAAATATGATTTTAAAATATTTGCTATAAATATGGACAGATCTATACTTTACGAAAGAATAAATAAGAGAGTTGACCTAATGATTGATGCCGGATTAATTAAAGAAGTTGAAAACTTAATAAAAAAATATGATGAAATTCCAACAGCAATACAAGGATTAGGATATAAAGAAGTAGTTGCATATTTTGATCATAAATATTCAAAGGAAGAAATGATTGAAAAAATAAAAATGGAAAGTAGAAGATACGCCAAAAGACAATTAACATGGTTTAGAAGAAATAAGTCTATACATTGGTTGGATGCATCATTAGGAAACGAAAGAAATACTGAAATCATTTTGAAAGAAATAAGGTGAAGGAACTATAGAAAAGAAGAATTTGAAAAATAAAAAAATATTAAAAATAGTATGTATTGCTATTGCTGTAATAGTACTTATATATTTAATTGCTTTATTAATAAAATTAGTTAAAAAACCAACAGAAACATTTGCAGTTGAAAATGGAAAAATTTATCAAGAGGAATTTGCAGAAGGATATATAATAAGGGATGAATCACTTATTAATATTTCAAATTTAGAAAATGGAATTGTACCAATAAAATCAGAAGGCGATAAAGTTGCAAAAGGTGAATCAATATATAGATATTGTATTAACAACGAAGAAGAGATAAACCAAAAAATTGAAGAAATAGATTTACAAATACAGGAAAATTTAGGTAATGATGATGAATATTTCTCGTCAGATATAAAACTAATAAATAACCAAATTGATGCAAAATTAGATGACATATATGAAAGTAATAACTTAAAGAAAATTAACCAAGAAAAATCAGATATAAATACATATTTAACTAAAAAAATGAAAATAAAAGCTGATAACTCAAATGATGAAACATTAAAAAAATTAGTAAATGAAAGGAATTCTTTAGAGACCCAGTTAACAAACAATTCTAAATATGTAAATGCAGATAAAAGTGGTGTTATATCATATAGAATTGATGGATTAGAAGGAACTTTAACTACAGGAGATTTTTCTTATTTAAACGAAGATTTCTTAAAAGATCTGAAGGTACAAACAGGACAAATAATAGCTGTTAATAATAAAACTAATGGAAAAATTGTAGATAATTTTCAGTGCAATATTGCTTGTATATTAACATCAGATGAAGCAAAAAATTCTGAAGTTGGGAAAAGTATAAAACTAAGATTACAAAGTTCAGAGGAAATTCCAGCTAAAATAGTATATAAAGCTGTAGAAAATAATGATAAAACATTATTAGTATTTGAAATAAACAATAATGTTTCAGACCTAATTAAGTACAGAAAAACATCTTTTGATGTAATATGGTGGAGTAATTCAGGTTTAAAAATTCCAAACTCTTCAATAAAATACGAAGGAAATATTGCATATGTTATACGAAATAGATCAGGATTAAAAGAAAAAATCTTTGTAAAAGTGCTAAGAAGTAATGAAAAATACTCAATAGTAGAGAATTACTCGTATGCAGAGCTTAAAGAAGCAGGATATGATACATCTGAGCTAAAAAATAAAAAATCAATTTCTGTATATGATCAAATAGAAAATTAAATATTACAAAAATATTACAGAAAGATTAAATTTTTATTACAAAAATATAAAAGTATTGACAATGTGCCCAAAAAGTTAGATACTATATGCAAGTTAATACAAAGGAAGAGTATTAAAATTTAGGAGGTTATATATATGTCAGGAGCTATAATGAACAAGGTATGGGATTTATTTGGTATGGATAATGCAGAAGATAAAGATGAAAATGAATATGAATATGAAGATTATGAACAACCAGAAGAGGAAGTTGAAGAAAAAAAATCTTGGGGAAAACGTTCAAAATTATTAAGTTTACCACAAGCGCAACAAGTAAAAATGGTAATATCTCAGCCTACAACTTTTGAACAATCTGAAGGTATTTGTGATCTTTTAAAAGAAAAAAAATCTGTAATTGTAAATTTAGAATATGTTAATAAGGATATTGCTAGACGTATAATAGATGTTGTAAGCGGTGCAGTTCATGCATTAGATGGACACATGCAAAAAGTATCAAATTCTATATTTTTAATAGCACCATACAATTATGATATTACTACAGAAATGGCTAGAGAAGAAATAAAAAACAAACTTTCTGTTTCATGGCTAAAAAACAACATGCCAAATGATTAAGATTGTTTAGGAGGGATGGAAGATGATGATTACACCTTTAGATATTGAAAATAAGAAGTTCTCTAAACGGATGGAATGGATATAGCGTTGAAGAAGTCGATGAATTTTTAGATCAAGTAACAGAAGAGCTTGAAAAAAAATGTAAAGAAGTTTCAGCTCTGAACAAAGAGCTAGAACAAATAAAAAAAGAATTAAATGATTGTAAAGGAAGAGAATCTGCAATTCAAAATACTTTAATTATTGCACAATCAACTGGTGATGAAATAATTAATAATGCAAAACAACAAGCAACTCAAATAATTAAAGATGCAGAAGGAACAGCAAGACAATCGGTTGAAACATTAAATCAATCTATAATTATAAAAAGAAAAGAACAAGAAGATTTAGAAAAACAATTAGATGTATTCAAAGCTAAAATGGAATCTTTATTAATATCACAATTAGAATTAATAAAGGATATGAAAAAAGAAAATTAATAAAGTAACGAAGGAAAAAACGGAGGATAAAAATAGCCTCTGTTTTTGATTTTATATAATATTACAAAATTTCTAAAATATTACAATTTTATTAAATCTATATTACATTTTTATAATATATATTGACATATATGAAAAAAATTATAAAATATATAAGGAATTTAATAATACTTAAATGGGAGTAAATATGAGAGTAATAAGTCGGAAAGGCAAGAGGAACAAAATTAAATTCAATAGATAATATTTCGACAAGACCAACACTAGATAGAGTTAAAGAATCTTTATTTAATATAATAAACAATAAAATAGAAGATTCAGTAGTATTGGATTTATTTGCTGGAAGTGGAGCAATCGGAATAGAATTTTTAAGTAGGGGATGCAAAAAAGCATACATGTGCGATAAATCACACGAAGCAATTAAATTTGTTATTGCAAATGTAAAAAAAACAAAATTAGAAGAAAATGCTATTATTATTAATAAAGATTATACTCAATTTTTAAAAGATGCAGAAAAAAACGGAATAAAATTTGATATTATATTTTTAGATCCACCATATGATTTTGATATATCTAAAAATGCAATTAAGCTAATATTAGAATATGGCTTATTAAATGAAGATGGAATAATAATAATAGAAACAGATGAAAAAGAAAGAGAAATAGAAAATTTAAAAACAACGAATCTTGAAATTTATGATAGCAGAAAATATGGGAGAGCTAATCTCATATTTTTGGCCGAAAGGGGTTAAACAATGGAAATATTTACTTTATTAGAAAATATCGAAGACATACTAGAAAAAAGCAAAGGGGTGCCTTTCTCAAATAAAGTGTTGGTAGATAAAGAAGAAATACTTGAAATTATAAGCGAATTAAGACTAAAGCTACCTGAGGAATTAAAACAAGCCAAATGGATTAAAGAAGAAAGACAACGTATTTTGGTTGAAGCACAAAAAGAGGCTGATGATATTGTAAAAGAGGCTGAAAATAGAATTATCTCAATGATTGATGAGCATGAGATAACAAAAAAAGCATATGAGAAAAAAGCAGAGATTATTGAAACTGCAAATGAAATGTCAAGAGAAATATCAAAAGGAACAAAAGATTATGCAGATAATGTATTAAATGGAATAGAAGTTGCTCTACAAGAGGCTCTAAAAATAATACAAAATAATCGTAATGAACTTAAATAAAATAGTAAATCAGTAATCGGTTTTTTTTATAATAATATATATCCGATTACTTTTTTTGATTGGAGGATGCCATATGGCCAAAAAGAAAAAAAGCAAAAATAAGAAAAAACAATTGAAGTTAAATACAGATATGAAAGTGATATTGCTGATTTTACTGGGAATAATATTAGCAATTTTAATATATGGTAATTCTGGTTATGTTGGTAATTTTTTAAATGAAATATTAGGTGGAATGGTTGGAATTTTTAAATATTTAGTTCCAATAGTTCCATTTATTTCAGCTATATACATGGTTAGTAATAATAAAGAAGATTTATTATCAAAAATAATTCCAACTAGTATTATAATGTTATGTTGTTTAGCGACAATGACATTATATCAGATTCTTAATAATGCACTTGAATATAATATACAGTTTTCTGAAATTATAGATAGAGCCTTTTATTTAGGAAAATGGAATAAAGGTGGAGGAATAATAGGAATATTAATAGCATATCCTCTTGTTAAATTGTTTGAACCAATTGCAGCATTAATAATTATATTGGGAATAGCAGTTATTGTTGCAGTGTTTGTATTTGGTCTAAAACCAAGTGAACATATATCAAATATTGTAAATAAAGTTGAAAATGGAAGAAAAGTAAATAGAAATGATGAAAATCAAAATGCTAATTCACATAAAAAACATTCTGTTATTCAAGAAGATCTTGGAGATGTTGCATATTCAAAACCAGAAACT
>ULOS01004484.1_pt1 | contig 11908 bp, 9 predicted proteins | sample 1952701 | NCBI WGS metagenome assembly ULOS01 (sample SAMEA4835607, study PRJEB28245) | human gut metagenome | biome: gut microbiome; material: fecal sample | place: Denmark | collected 2008 | reverse complement strand
GATACATTAGTTCCATTCAGATAATTATATGCAGATAATATTCCTGCATTGTGTATTTTACATGAAAAATATACAATAGTCGCATCATCTATATCCTTGGTTGTAACTTCTGACGGTTTCTTGATTACAAGATCAACAAATCCTTCCATTCCTTTGTCACCAAATACAAAGAAAGAAAATGCATCTCTTAACTTAGAACCGTTTTTTGTTGTCATAGGTATATAGCTATTACCATCTTTTTTACAGAAAATAAGTTTTATATTATCAACATCTCAACTGACAGCCCTCTGTATTGCATCATTAGAAGTAGTGTAATAATTGTATGAGTTGCCACTTTTATACTCAAGGCATAAATTATAATTAGTTCCGTTTAAAAGAATACCATTAACATACTGAAGATACACATCCATATTCTTCTGTACATCACTATTAGATGCTACCTTTTTATCAGTAGCCTTTGCTACAATATCATCCCACTTGACACTACCAGATGAATTACCTATAATCGGTCCTAACTCATCATAATAATCTTCAGAAACAATCTCCAGAATCTTCATCTTATTATCCTGTGAATATTCCTTACCATTAATAATAACCGAAGTATCTGCCACCGCATCAGTCTTTCGTGTAACAATTATCAGAAGCACAACAAGACAAAACATAACTGCAGAAGCAATCACTGCCAATATTCTGTTTTTACCATTTTCTTTGAACTTTGACTTCATAAAGATTACCTCCCGTTTACTTAATTATCTGTAAAATAATCAATTATCTGTGCTGCTGATAACGTGTTGCCAACCTTAAGTGTATTAACAACATCGTCCTTATCTCCTTCAACCGATGTAATAGACTTGCCAAGTGTTATATTATCATTAAGCTGGTTTCTTGTTGAAAATGTTCTTGAAACAATTCTCTTTTCATTCATCCTCTGTAAGCCTAACGAAATAACAATCTGCGGATTCCTGTCAATTGACTTAATTGTTGCTGTATCAAGCTCTATACTATCCTTTGATATTCTTACATCAAATGATGTAACATTATCACATACAAGACTCATTTCTGACTTATCTGAATTGATATACCATAGCTGCTGTGTTGCACTTTCATAATAGTATCCCCATTCAATGCCTACCTCAGTACTATTCTTTTTCTCAATAACCTTATTAGTATATATAGTTACATCCCCATTCAGCTTTTCAATCTTTACCTCTGTTGCCTCAAGAATATTCTTTGACATCTGATTAAGACTTATATCCGCATCACTCTGTATCTGTGCCAGAGCTGTCTGCTTCGTGTAACTTCTGACCGCCTGTGTAATAAGCATTACAAGTGCCATAAGAACAATACTTGATATTGCTATCGCTATAAGCAGCTCCACTAATGAGAATCCCTTGTTATCCTTCTTCATAACTCCACTCCATATTAATAAACTAGTTCGATGTCGTAACTTTTCCGGTCTTATACCATAGCTTAGATTCATAATCAACACCAGATGATGTAACCTTAAATGTTCCTGAAGTTGCTGTATTCTTAAGTTCAACTGGATCCATTCCTGACTTAGTAGCTGTCACACTGTCACATGAACCATCTGCTTTGCTGAACTTAACCATAATTGTATAATCATCAACATTATACGACGAAGTCCCAGCTTCATATACAATAGAAATCCTTGAAGCACTACATTTGTATGTTTCTAATGGACTTCCTGTATCCTTATATGTAGTAAATACATAAGAATCTCCATCTTTACCAATCTCCATGTACCAGTTCCCATTCTTAGCCATAGTACTTGTCTTTAACTCACTAAGACTTGAATAAAGATTCTTATTAGCTTTCTTGGCATTTCCCTTGTTAAGAACTGTAAGTCCGACTGTTACAAGAAGTGAAACAACTGCGATTATTGCGATTACTACAAGAAGTTCCAATAAAGAAAATCCCTGATTATTTAATTGTTTCTTAAAATGTCTGTTCCCTCTCCTGCTCATCATCACATCTCCATTAAATAATCTTTCTATAATATTCCGTATTATGACGGATTAGTAGGTGCCTCCGTTGTAGACTCAACATTAGTTCCCTTAGGATCTTCGTACTTCCTCCAGAGACTGAATGTAACCATATCCTTATAAGTCATATTGCTTACACTAAGTGATGAATCCTTCTTAGATTCAACATGCGGATTCCAGAATCTGAAAATATCCTTATAGTGGACTGTTTTGCCTTTTCCATTAGTATCTGTAAGCTCTGCTTCATGGTCATCAATAAATGTTCTGAAAAGTGAATCAGAGAAAATGTTATTAGAAACTGTCACTCCTGAATCAATCGTAATTATTCCATTAGAAACAACAATTCCATCAAAATCACTCTTAATATGAACATTACCAGAGCAGACAACAACGCCCGAAGTTATCTTAAGAATATTTGATTTTGATTCAGACGAATTACTATCTATAACAAGTTCTATACCTTTTGATGCTGATACTTCAGATAACGCATAAGCTATAAACCATTTTCCTTCTACCTGTTTGCTGAATGCCTTACCATCAGTAACTTCTGCAAAACCATCTTTATTAATAATATTGTCATAAACATCATCAGGTGTGTACTTGCTAAGATCAATAGCAATATTATTATGAGCAATACTATTAAGATATTCCTCTGCCTGCTGAGTTGTTGTATATGTTACTGAATCCCCAAGAGGCGCAAGTATCTTATTAAACACATTATATCTATTCGATCTGTCTGAATATTCAGTTTTAAAATCAAAACTTGAATTATCAGCAAAGATACCAAGGCTGGCTCCATCTGTAAGACTTTCACTTCTTACAACTGATGAACCACTAAGTCCGGCATATGTACCTACAGATTTCTTAATAGCATTTCTTAAAGACTTAGATTCCTTAATATAATCATTTTTCTCTGCAGCACTGCATTTCTGTGCATAAGAAGTATTATTAAGGAATTCCTCAAACTGAGTATCTGTATAATCATATATAATCTTAGCATAAGTATTAAGTGATGCTGTATCCTTGAAACTGAAATAATAATATGTTCTTGACTTATCATAATCAATTGTATTAAGACCAGAACCAGCTATATCATAATCTCTTGTCACATAATAATCATCACCATTCTTGCTTAATAAATCAAATCCAAAGAATGTTGACTCACTTATCTTAGTCTCACACTTGATTCCGTTGCCTGCTGTCTGCTTCTTAGATGGATTCTTAGAACCACTCTTTAAAAGCTGTGCAGGAACAAGATATATTTCCTGATTAGTATTAACTGAAATTGATTCACCTGTTGCAAGCGGTACTGATGTCTCAAATTTAATATATGAACGGCCAGCAACAACAAGCTTTGAAAGAGATGAACTGAATGTAATTGTCGCTCTTTCTCCATTAATAATTACCGCACTACTGTCATAATGAGTTGCATTTTCCTTAGGTTCATATCCAAAGCCTTCATAAGAACCACTAAGAACTGCACTTGAATCATCCCCCTCAATAGTAAGGTCATCCTTAACATTGACTGCACCAGCACCATTAAATGTGGCATTATTTCCAAGTACAATCTCATCAGACCATAACTGTGAAGAGCCACCAAGGTTAAGCTGTGACGCAGATAATGCTCCTGTCTCTCCTTTTGACTTAATATTAAGGTTAAGACTACCTCCACAGATAAGATAACTGCCTGTAAAATCAAGAGTTGAACCCTTAATATTAAGGCCTGATGCTCTTCCAGCATATGCATTTCCTTTAATTATCGCTGTTCCTCCGTCAGTAATATTAATACCAGTATTACCAACTAACGCATAATTACCGAAGAATGTTGTACCAACAAGGTCTTCGTCCATGAAATTAACATATATATCAGGAAGCCCAACTGCTCCATTAAATGTAATATAAGAATAGTCCCCATTCTGTGTCAGATACTTAACGACACAATCTGTAAATGTGATTGCATACACATTAAGACCTGTTCCATTATTCTTATCACTCGTATTTCTCATACGGATAGTATTGACATCCTGCACCACAAGAATAGGATCTCCCGTAGCATTACCATCCTTATCAACACCTGTAGAATAATTCTCCAAATATGAATTCAATATTTCAATGAACTTCTCCTTGTGTCCATCAAAGCTATAATTATTATTATATACAGGACTAAAATCTGTTGTCTTAAAATCTGGCAACAGCTTTCCTATAAGCTTCTGCATATAATTTTCTCTTAAAGCAACATTTGCTTTTTCATTATCAATCTCAACCAAAGTTGCAAAATTATTATGCTGGTCAGAAACGACCTTACTATAACTTGATAATGTGGTAAGCTGTTCCTCATATGAAGCATTAAAGCACTCCATTGAAGCTTTTCCAAGTGCAGCATATATCTCATCAACAGCCTCTTCTGATGTGTAGAACGTCTTTTTAGACTGTGATGCTATCATCTTCATTTTAAGGTTGACCATTGTAGTTGTAGTAATCAGTGTTGAAAGAATCAATACAAATGAAGTCATAATAAGCACTATTACAATAGTAGAACCAGAATTATTTCTTTTTCTTTTCAAATTCAATAATACTTTCCCCATAAACTGTCTCCATTCTTTCACTGACTAATTAATCTTAGTAGATGTCATAGTTGCAATCTTTGAATCATCTGACATAGTTGAATCATTATAATATACTGTCACTGTAAGTCTATACATAGAATCTTCTGTTTTTGATGAAGAACTAGACTTCCAGTCTTTAATATTAGAATAAATTCTCGCTGCAGTATCCTTGTTTCCTGCTTTATCAGCAAGATTACCCATAACCTGAGTATTAAATGTAACTTTAACTTTATTATGATCAACCAACATTCTGTATTTCTGTGCTGATGCTACTGAACCATCTGCATTCTTTTCCTGCGTTATCTTTTCCTGCTCAAGAAGATATACGTTAAGGTCACTATATCTTACATTGGTAAGTTCTGCCGGATATTTGTATGTTACATTAATCTTATCATTAACATATACTTCCATAGTACCATCTGTAGTTGTTGTACCCTTCTTATTAGTACTGATATAATCATCAAACGGAGTATAGAATACATACAGATTCTTTATATTCTTCTTAATCTTTCCTGAAACGTAATAAACAGTCTGCTTTGTACCGCTTACATCTTCCTCACGTTCTTCTGCTTCAAAAGTATTTGTTGTAAGTGTAGTTGTCTTAACATAATCAGGATAACTAAGCACAGTATCATAATGATATGTAACTGTAATAACTGCTGTCTGGTCAAATAAAACCTTAGATGCATCTGAAGTATTTCTTGTTACATTAACATCTATAGATGTACTCTTAGTAATCTTAGACCTGTCAAATGCCTGCTCACCTGTATAATATTTAAAATGTGCCACTGCCTGATTATCACTGTTATCATCACGATAAACGAGTGAACTGTCCGCCGAAACATCTGCATATACTGATATTCCTGCAGAATTAATATTATTATTAGGATTATCCTTAACCGTACTGTCAGCAGGTGTTGTATAAGGAGATGGGTCGAATTCTGCCTTGATATAGAATTTTTCTTTATTTACACCCTCATAATAAAGAATATTAGAAGCATCTTTCTTATTGCCTACAGAATATGTTGTGCTGTCAATTCCACCTAGCTGCTGATAAGTATATTGTCCATTGCCACCAGCAAGCCTGTCCAGACTCATACTCTTTGCTTCCTCTATAATATTATTAATTGCAGTATTAGCATTTTCAGTCCTTCTTGCTTTATTATTAATTCTGGCAGCATTAGAAAATGTACTCAGTACCGGTAGAGATATGATTGCAAGAATAACAATCGCTACCAGTACTTCAACCAGTGAAAAACCGGAATTATTCAATTTTCTATTCCTTCTATATAATTTCATATCCCTCTCCCTGAATTCTCTTATTACTCAGTTGGTGTAACTGCTGAGAATATATTTCCTGTTCCTGTCTTAACATCAAATGATGGTTCCTTATAATCACGCTTTCCACCTTCAATTGAATAAAGTGAAATAGATGCTGTACCTGTGACAACACCTGTTGCCTCATTATAAGATGCAGATAAAGCATCAATTGTGCTCTTATCAGCATATGTATTGACATATTTAATAAAATTCTTCCACTGGCTATAATCTGACTCATAAGCAATATTAATAGTTGACTTATAGCCGGTAAGATTAGAAGTATAATTGCTTTTTCCATTAACATTACTTGAAGCAATCTGACCGAACTTGTAAAGAACAGTTGTTGGTGATAAAGAAAGACTTCTTACCCATGTTCCCGTTACAGACTCTGTCTTGTTAAAGAAATCAATTGAATTAGGCTGTGTGCTCCCTGCCGCATATCTGTCAAGAAGATTATCATACTGCTTAAGATAATTCATTGTATCATTAACATACTTCTGTTTGTTGTTATTCTTTTCTTTTAAGTCTCTCTGAGTTGTCTCAAGAGTAGTCTTTTTAGTAGATAAAGTATCTACCTGGTCTGAAAGATTCTGAAATCCAAAGAAATAAGCAAGAGCCATAATAAGCACTGCTAATACAACAACCAATAACTTTTTGTCTCTTTCAGAGATTTTTAACATACCTTTTAACTTATCCATCTGACTCCCCTCCTACTTTGTTGTTGAACTCTTAGTACTGCTATTTTTAGTACTGTTTGATGTATTAGATGACTTCATATCAGTTGTATTAGATGTTCCTCCAACAAATGTACATGATAATGAAAATGTAACTTCAATTGTACCTGCATTATCCTTAGTCTCTGTTATAGTAGGGGCATCAACATTAAGTACAGAAGAATTCTTCTGAAGTTCCTGAATGAACTTAGCTACTGAAGACTTACTTCCCGCTGTTCCATTAACAGTAATTGCTCCTGATGCAACATTGAAAGACTGGATAGTAATATCACTTGGCATATTCTTTTCAAGATAATCAACAAAATCCTGTAATGCGTCATCGCTGTCTGATGTAAGTGCTGCAAATGCTGCGATATCATTATATTTGTCTTTAGCTGAATAATATTCATTAACAACATCATTAATAATGCTCAGCTTCTTTATACTCTTATTAAGAGATCCAATCTCTGCATTAAGAGCAACAACCTGAACAAGTGGAATAAGAACAAGGAGTGCAGAAACCGCAAGGGCTCCAACAAATCCTACGATAAGAGTCTTTGTATTTTCTTTTCTGGCACCACTCTCAATAAGTCTCTTAGGAATAAAATCAACCGGATCAATAACAGCACCCAAGTTAGTTACATAACTTGTAAGAGTAGCCTCTTCAACATACGCTTTCTTGTCCAGTGCAATATTCTTAAGTCTCTCAACCTTCTCGATTGGCATATTAAGCTCATTAGAAAGAAGTGTTGCAAAGCCCTTAATAGATGTAGAATGTCCGATTAAGTATGCCTTCTGGATTGATATTCTGTTACGCGATACATAATAATCAATAACTCGGTTAATGTTACTTGCCATATATCTTAATGATTCTGTAACCTCATCTCCATCAAATCTTGAGTGAAGAAGTGTTTCATTCTGAAGCTTTGCTGTCGCAGCCTCATACTTAAGTCCATACTTTTCCATAACTGCATTAACAAGCATTGACTTTCCATAAGGAACATTTCTCTGTAACTGCAATACATTATCCTTGAAAATATTGATTACAGTACCATCATTCTCAACCTGAATAACAAGGCTGACTTCTGGTCCAATCTGCTGCTTCATAATCTGGTATGTACTGTTACCAGCATAATCAACGAATGCCACCTTAAGTCCTAAAGCCTTAGCAAGTCCATAGTAAGACTCTACAACTTCTGATGGTACAGCAGCAACCATAAGTTTAATCTTTTCCTGTCCCTGATCTTCTACTTTCTCAAGAACCGTATACTGAATGATATACTCATCCATATTAACTGGGAAATACTCTGTAGCATTAGCCTGTACAAGTTTATCAATCTTATTAGCCTTAACATTAGGAATAAGAACTTCCTTAGTTGCAAGTCTTGGAGAACTGATAGAAAATGCGACATTATTAGCATTAAATCTATGCTCGTCCATAACAACCTTGATTGCCTTAGCAAGTACGTCAGTCTGCTCAATTACACCATCAACATAGCAGTCTTCCGGTGCAGGAATTGTAACAGTCTTATGAACGACACTGTTCTTACCTGATTTAGTGATTTCACATATTTTAATATACTCGTTATTGATAACGATACTTACCAATTTACCTTTGGCTTTAGATGCAGCCATAAAATCCTCCTATCCAGCTCCCCACATAATAAGCTAATGATTTCTAGTTATAAAAATATATATAAATTTCCTGTCCTTTCTATATAGTCCAAAACTCTCCTACATAAATACACAGATTAGTTAGAATCCCATAAAAGAAAGATACCAGTTAATTATATTCGTACCAAAAAGCATGGCTATTGTAAGCCCTGCACACAAATATGGTCCGAATGCCAGTACATGTTCAGCATCCGTAACTTTCATACGGATGGAATGAATGACTGCACCCAAGATGCAGCCAATCAGAAATGCCAGAATAATGCACTTCCATCCTAAAAATAATCCTGCAAACGCCATCAGCTTAATGTCTCCACCGCCAAAAGCGTCAATTCCTTTAATCGCTCGTCCAATAAAAAGACATATGAGCATGAATCCACTTATAACACAAAACCCTATTAGATAGTCTAATAGGTTCTTGTGATCTAATATGATTCTTATCACTGCCAAAACACCAATTGCCACATTAAGTGAAAATGGTATCTCGAAAGTTCTCCAGTCAATGACTGAAATAACAAGAAATATTGAAAATGCAAAGCACATCAATATGCTTACCGCATTAAATCCGTGAACTAAGAATACTATCACATATGCTATCCCATTGGTCGCTTCAATGATTGGATACTGCGGTGATATCTTAGCTTTGCAGTGTCTGCATTTTCCACCAAGTATTATGTAGCTTACCAGTGGTATGAGATCATACCACTGGATTTTTTCGCCACATGTCATACAATGCGAATGTTCTGTAGCTATATTCTCTTTTAATGGTAATCTGTAAATCAGTACGTTCAAAAAACTTCCGAATACGATTCCGTATAGAAAGATAATGAAGTACAGTGGTAATTCGTATTGCATGATTTAATGTTTCCTTAGTTTAATTTTATGATGGTAAGCCTACGATTGTAACCTGTCCTTTTTCATTAACATTAATCTTTATACCACCTGTAACATCTTTGTACTTCTTAGATGTTAACTTTGTCTTAGAAGTGTCAATCTGTCCTGTAAACTCTGTTGTAAAATCTGTTCCTGCATCACTAGCTATTGTTACACCTGATGAAGTTATTGTCACAATATCTTTTCCACCTGATTTAACATTAGTAGAGTAAGCTGTTTCATTTTGAAGAGCAATCTCTACTGAACTCTTAAGCTGTTCACAATTCTGAGCGTCCTTTGACTCTCTTGATTTCTCAATGTTCTTGATAAGTGTTGGAGCTAAAACACCAACAAGTACTGCCATGATGGCAATAACTACGATAAGCTCTACTAAAGAGAAACCTTTGTTACCTAATTTTTTCTGTGTCTTTTTCATGTTTCATATCTCCCTTTTGAAATATATTTATATAAATCCGTTCTCGTTAAGCGACCTGCAGAACAGATTATATACTACCCCTGTGCTCCTAATGTATTATAGAGCTGAATCATTGGCTGATAGATTGCAAGTATTAACATAACTACAACTAAAGCCATAAGGATAATAATAATTGGTTCCATTAACGAAGTAAGAGTCTGTGTCTGGACTTCAACTTCTTCTTCATAATAAACTGCTGAATTGGTAAGCATCTCTTCAACATTACCAGTTTCTTCGCCAATACCTACCATATGTACAACCATCGGAGGAAAAAGCCCCGATGTTCTTAACTGATTAGAAAGAGGCAAGCCTAATGATACACCGCTCTTTACTTTTTCTAATGCATCATAATATAATACATTCTTCATAGTAGAAGCAGATATCTCAAGTGCATCAATCATTGGCATACCAGCCTGTAACAATGTACTCATTGTTCTTGCAAATGAAGCACATGCTGACTTAGTCTGTAACAATCCGAATACTGGAATCTTTAACTTTAATTTATCAAGGTTATGCCTTCCATTCTCCGTATTACCATATAACTTAACTCCCACAACTATTCCAATGACAACAATAAGATATACATACCAGTATCCTTTAACACTGTCACTCATTGCAAGAATCATTCTCGTTGTTATTGGAAGTTCTGAATCAAGATCTTCAAACATTGTCATAAAGCTTGGTATAACAAATGTAAGCATTACTACAATAACACCTATCATAACAAAGATAAGAACTATTGGATACATCATTGCTTTCTTGACAACACCTTTTAACTTGGCATCTTTTTCAAACTGTACCGCCATTCGTGTAAGAGAATTCTCCAAACTACCAGAAGCTTCACCAGCCTTAATCATATCAACAAGAATACTTGGAAACTCTTCATTCTCCTTCATTGAATCCGAAAGGTTTTCACCTTTTTCTACACTGGACTGGGTTCTCTCAATCGCCTCTTTAAGTCTCTTATTCTCTGTCTGTTCACCAAGCATCTCCAATGCATTAATTACACTTACACCTGCTTTAAGAATACTTGCAAACTGCCGGCAGAATACACTCATATCTCGTGCCGGTATTTTCCTTGGGCCAAAAAATGATAGATTAACATCTTTATCCAAAGCTCCCTGCTTACCTATTGATATAGGAGTAAAGCCCTGTTCCTTTATCTTTCTGGCTGCTTCATCTTTACTTTCTGCTTCAATAGCACCCTTAACATCTTTTCCCGAAGCGTCAACCGCTTTGTATGAAAATGTTTCCATATCACACTCCCCATTCTTAGTAAAATCTTTCCTTTTTAGTGCATTTAGTATAACACATAAGCACAATCAGGACAATAATTTTACTAAAATTAACAAACAAAATTAACAAAAAATAAATTCTTTTTAAATTTACTTTTATATTTATAACATGTCTTAATAATATCATACTACACACTAAAAGTGGGTAATTTTCACTTTTATTTCATATTTTTTAGCTTAATCGTTCTTGCCGTCATTCCTAAAAACATATAGAAATATGGTGTTGTATAATACATTGAATTTCCAAAGCATGCACCTGCTGCATATGCCAATGCACATCCTGCCGAAGCTATCGTTATAAGTTCCATTTTTTTAATTTTCTTCAATTGGCATATCATCATTGATATTAATGCACCCATATACATTACAAACCCTGGTATTCCCATAAACACCATATACTGTATATATTCATTTTCTGGTCTGTCAGTGCCTCCTGCTAACACGCCTCCCAATTCACCAGCATATTTTTCATTCAATTGTTCTGGTCCATATCCTAATATTGGACTTTCCGGTATCATTTTTAAGCAAGCTTTCCATAATCTCATTCTTCCCGTCCCTGCTCCATCTGCATCTTCCGCATCTGATATGACTGCATTAACATCATGAGAGAAGGTTGATAAATTAACTTTTAAGTTCTGTCCACTGCTTGATGGAATGATTCCTAACATGCTGACTGTGCTAAGGGAAATATATATAATTATCGGCACTAGTATTTTCTTTATATTGTTAGTTCTTACAACATACATTATGCATACAGCTATAACACCAAACATAGAGCCAAGATACGCACCAAATGTATTGTTCACCAAAAGGCAAAATAACTGGAACGCTATTCCTGCTGCATACATAATTTCATTTTTCTTAATATCTGACGTTAAGAATAACCCTGTCATTACCAGAATTGACATGTTAAGATAATATCCAAAATGATTAAACTGGCTGAATACAGTTG
>ULOS01005916.1_pt1 | contig 12150 bp, 7 predicted proteins | sample 1952701 | NCBI WGS metagenome assembly ULOS01 (sample SAMEA4835607, study PRJEB28245) | human gut metagenome | biome: gut microbiome; material: fecal sample | place: Denmark | collected 2008 | reverse complement strand
CATTGTCGCGCCAAATGGGCGCGACCGACCAGCATGGGAGAAGGTTTTCTCTCGATGCTGGTCTTTTTCATTGCAGGAGAAAAACGGAGAGCGTATCCTGCCGCAATAGAAAAGCCCCGGCAGCCATCGGACAAATTGTCCGCATTTGCTGCCGGGGTTGCGCTATGCTGTTGGAAAATGCACTTACGCCTGCTCGAACTGCGAGTTGTACAGCTCGGCGTAGAAGCCGCCTTTTTGCAGCAGCTCCTCGTGCGTGCCGGATTCGATGATGTCGCCGTGGCGCATGACCAGAATCTTGTCCGCATTCTTGATGGTGGAAAGGCGGTGCGCAATGACGAACGAGGTACGCCCCTTTGTCAGCGTGTCCATCGCCTGCTGAATCAGCATTTCTGTGCGTGTATCGACGGAGGACGTCGCTTCGTCGAGAATCAGCATCGGCGCGTTTTCAATCATCGCGCGGGCAATCGTCATCAGCTGCTTCTGTCCGGCGGAGAGGTTCAGTTTGTCGGAAAGCAGGGTATCGTACCCCTCCGGCAAGGTGTGGATGAGGTGGTACAGCCCCGTTGCGCGGGTCACTTGGTCAAGCTGCTCGTCCGTGATGCCCTCCTTGCCGTAGCAGAGGTTGTCGCGGATGCTGCCCTCGAAGAGCCAAGTGTCCTGCAAGACCATGCCGAAGAGGTCGTGCACATGCTCGCGCGTCATCTGCGACAGCGGCACGCCGTCAATGCGAATTTCGCCGCCGCCCAGCGGATAGAACTTCATCAGCAGATTGACCATCGTGGTTTTGCCCGCGCCAGTCGGACCGACGATGGCGACCTTCTGACCCGGCTGCACATGCTCGGAAAAGTCGTGAATGATGATTTTATCCGGCGTGTAGCCGAAGCGGACGTGGTCGAACGCCACTTCGCCGCGGACGGTTTTCGTCTGCGCGGGCAGGTGGGATTCGTCGGGCATTTCCTTCGCTTCGAGGAACTCAAAGACACGCTCTGCCGCCGCCGCCGCGGACTGCAGGTTCGTCGCCGCCTGTGCTAACTGGCTCAGGGGCGAGGTGAACAGGCGCACATACATCATGAAAGCGACAATCACGCCGAAGGAAATCGTGCCGTTCATCGCCAGCACCGCGCCGACGACGCACACCGCCACATACGCGAAATTGCCGATGAAGCCCATCAGCGGCATCATCAGGCCGGACATGAACTGGCTCTTCCAGTCTGTCTCCTGCATTTTGCTGTTGATGCGGTCGAACGCCTGCTGTTCGCGCTGCTCTGCGCCGAAGAGGCGAACGACATTGTGCCCTGTGTAGATTTCTTCAATATGGCCGTTCAGGTCGCCCAGCCACCGCTGGCGCGCGACGAAGTACTTCTGCGAGCGGTTCATGATGCCCTGCATCAGCCCGAAGCCCAGCATCGACGACACAATCGCCGTCAGTGCCATCACCCAGTTCGTCGAGAGCATCATGACGACGCTGCCGATGAACATCGTCACGGCGGAGACAAGGCTCGTCAGGCTGTTCTGCAGCGTCTGCCCGATGGTGTCCACATCGTTGGTGACGCGGGAGAGCACGTCGCCGGTGGAGGTGGACTGGAAGTAGCTGACCGGCAGGCGGTTGATTTTGTGGGATATGCCGTCACGCAAGCCCCGGTTGACCTTCTGCGTGACGACGGTCATCACCAGCCCCGTCATGAAACTCAGCAGCGCGCCGACGACATAGAGAATTATCAGCGTGATGCAGATTTTCTGGATGGCGGGCATGTCAATCTCGCCGCGCAGCCCGGCGGTAATCAGGTTGGTGATTTCGCTGATTTTGTTCGGGCCGATCAGGCGGATAATGACGCCTGCCAAGTCGCCCAGAATCGCGATGCAAATGACCGGATAGAAGGGCTTGCAGTGGCGGATGAGCTTCCCCAGCGAACCGCGGAAGTCCTTCGCCTTTTCGCCCGGTACGCCCCGCCCGCGCATTCCGGGATGACCGCCCGGACGGCGTTTCGTTTCACTCATGACGCAAGTTCCTCCTTTGACAGCTGAGAATACGCGATTTCCTGATAGACCTTGCAGCTTTCCATCAGCTCGCGGTGCGTGCCCTTGCCGACAATCGCGCCGTCCTCAATGACGAGGATGCAGTCCGCATCGCGAATCGTGCCGATGCGCTGTGCGACGATGATGTTCGTCGTGCCGCTGGTCTGCTCACGGAGCGCCTGACGCAATGCATGGTCGGTCTTGTAGTCCAGCGCGGAGAAGGAGTCGTCAAAGACGAGAATTTCCGGGTCGCGCGCCACTGCGCGGGCAATGGACAAACGCTGCTTCTGCCCGCCGGAGAAGTTCGAGCCGCCCTGCGCGACTGTGCCGGAATACCCGACCTCCGGGGATTCGACAAATTCCGCCGCCTGCGCGACAGCAACCGCCTTGCGGATGGCAGCGTCCGACGCATTGTCCTCGCCGTAGCCGACGTTGCTGCTGACCGTGCCGGAGAACAGGAACGCCTTCTGCGGCACAAAGCCGATCTTGCTGCGCAGGGCGTCCTGCGTGTAGTCACGCACGTCCACGCCGTCTACCAGCACCTGCCCGCTTGTTGCGTCATACAGGCGCGGAATCAGGTTGATGATGCTGCTCTTGCCGCAGCCCGTCGCGCCGATGAGGGCAACCGTCTGTCCGTGATGCGCGGTGAAGGAGATGTGGTGGATGGTGTCGCCGTCGGCATCGGGATAGCGGAAGGAGACGTCGCGGAACTCAATTTCGCCCTTCATTCCGGGCTTGCCCTGCGTTTCCTTGCCGTCCACAATGCGCGCCTTCGTGTCCAGCACCTCATTGACGCGGCCCGCGGAAACGGTCACGCGCGGCAGCATGACGAAAATCATCACCAGCATCAGGAACGCCATGATGACCTGCATCGCGTACTGCATAAAGACCACCATGTCCGAGAACAACCCAATGCGTTCCATCATCGCGGCGGGCGACGTGACCGCAATCGCGCTGATGAGCGCCGCACCGATCCAGTAGATGCCCAGCGTCAAGCCGTTCATTGCCAGATTCATGCCCGGATTCATGACGGACATGGCGATGTTCGCCTGCTGGCTGTTGCGGGTCATTTCCTCGTTTGCCTTGGCGAATTTGCCCTCCTGATAGTTTTCCGCGTTGTAGGCGCGGACGACCTGCAAGCCCGTCAGGTTCTCACGCGTGATGCGGTTTAGGTTGTCCGTCAGCGCCTGCATTTTCTTCATGCGCGGCACGGCGTAGAGCATGATGAACACCAGCAGTACGCACACGAACGCAATCACGCCGCCTGTCAGCAGCGACCATTCCCAGCTCTTCGTGCTGATTTTGCCCACGGCAATGAATGCCATAATCGGCGCTTTAATCAGCGACTGCATCCCGAAGGAAAAGAACATCTGCAATTGCGAAATGTCGTTGGTCGTGCGGGTAATCAGGCTGGCTGTGGAGAAACGGTTGATTTCCTCGTTTGAGAAGCCGACCACCTTGCGGTACATTTCGCCGCGCAGCCGTGCGGAGAAGCGTGATGCAATCTGTGCGGTAAAGAATGTCGTGCAGACCGTCAGCAGCATTGACCCCAGCGCGCACAGCAGCATCTTGCCTCCTGCGAGCAGGATATCGCTCATCTGGCTGCCTTCCGTCTGCACCAGACGGGTGATTTCCGACATATAATCAGGCAAGGCTAAGTCAAGCTGCACCTGCCCAACAATCAGCACTACACAGGCGGCGACGAGCAGCCACTCTTTCCACCTGAGGTGTTTCAAAATCCGTAGCATGGGTTTCAATCCCTCCTTTTCCGTTTGCGTCCGCCATCATACCATAGAAAGATGGATTCAGAATGAACTGGCAGAACATTTTTCAAGATTTTTGGCACTTCGCAGGGAAATTGCGCCTTGATGCGTTTATTTAGGTAGGGAAATACCTCTAAAGGAGCTGAGAGCGATGAAGAAACGGTGGATTCTGCTGATTTTGCCCTTGATGATGATGGTAATGCCTGTTGCCTCCGCGAACGGCTGGGGCTTGCCCGAGGCCTTGGTGCCGCTTGTGTCGAACACGAATGATTATGACGACTATTATCATTTGGCGGATGATTATGCGCGGAAGGAGAATAGCGCGCGCATCATCATGCAGAGCCGCTATCACAATCAGCTGATTGCGGCGGAAAAGGGCGCGGACGGCTGGAAGAGTGTTATTGTCTCGACGACTGCCGTCTATCAGCCGTCGGAGCAGAGCACATCCGGGAAGCCGAAGCTCGCGCGCATCAATAACGGCTTTGAGTTGGCGTATCCGAAGGTGAAAGAACTGTATCGCTTTGAGCGCATCAGCAATGACCGGGGCGAAACGGCGTATACGCTGACGTATGCGAAGATGGGCGGCGTGGAGGTGGAGCGGCAGGAATCCTACCGCTATCTGGTAACGCAGGGCGAAGACAGCGCAATGTGGGTGACGGAAGTCACACTGGAAAACTTCAACATCCACAATATGCCCCGCCGCGGCGTGGGCGACGTGCGGCGGATGCGCGATGTATACAGCAGCATGGCGCTGTACGAGAATTACGACGCTGTGGGCTGGATTGGCGCGCAGAATGTTCCGGGGAAGAAAAGCGGCAAGCAGTCGTACCCGGTCTATGCCGCGCCGAGTACGGAGGCGTCCCGCGCGGCGAAGGGGAAAGCGTCGTTCAGCACGGGGGATGAGTATCGCCTGTATTGCACCGAAGGAGACTGGTCGCTGATTGAATACCGCGTCAGCCTGCGGACAAGCCGCTTTGGCTGGGTAAAGATTGGTCAGCCGACCCAGAGCCAGCGCCTGCATATCCCGATGCTGACGGCGTATGACACCTACCTGACCGACGATCCGCACGTCAGCGAGTACCATCAGGCGGAACTGCCCGCCGGGACGAAGCTGACGATGTGGTATCTGCTGGGCGTGAACGACGACTGGGCATATGCCTACGTAGAAGCGACGGTGGACGGCAAGCCGATGTGCGGGTTTGTGCCGCGGCGCGACGTGGTGATTGACGAAGTGGAACTGCCGGACGAAGCAGCGAAATATGTCGGCAGCTGGTATCTGTATTCCGGCAGTGAAATCGGCTATCTGTACCTTCGGCTGGACGCGGACGGGCGCTTCTACTGCTCAGACACCGACGGCGCGCAGCCCTACGGCGGCACATGGTGCGTGGTGCAGAATCCGATGGCTGGGGAGGACAACTTCTGGATTTCGGCGGAAAGCATCCTTGTGCTGAATTACAGCGACAGCATGACGATGCGCTTCGGCGTGGACTATATCGTGTCCACGACAGAGGAGGACGGCGAAGGGTTGACCCTGCCGCTGGTGAATCTCGCCTACGGGGAGGGCGGATGCACCTACGTCCCCTATGGCGCGGTGGACAGATACGGCAATTGGGTGGCAACGGCGGACGGAAGCGTGCGCCAAATGACGCTGCCGATTCAATAATGCAAAGGAGCTGAGAGCGATGAAGAAACGGTGGATTCTGCTGATTTTGCCACTGATGATGGCGCTGATGATGAATGCCGCGTCCGCGAACCAATGGGGACTGCGAGGGCAGGCGCTGAACATCGTGGAACACACGCATGATTACGACGAATATTCCTGCGTGGCGGATGACTACAAGTCCCAAACCAACGCAACCCGCGTCATTTTGGGCAGTCGCTATCACAATCAGCTGGTCGCGGTGGATGAGGTGAAAGACGGCTGGAAGGACGCTATTTTCTCGACGACCGCGGTCTATCAGCCGTCGGAATTGGACGAGACGGGTTATCCCAAAATCACGCGCACGAAGAACGGCTTTGAATTGGCGTACCCGGATATTGATGAACGGTACTATTTTGAGCTGTCGCACAACAATGAGGGGAGAACCTTTTACACGCTGATGGAAGCGCAGATGGGCGATGTGAAGGTGGAGCGGATAGCATCTTACGGCTATCGGGTGGCGCTAGGCGAGGACAGCGCCATGTGGATGACCAAAATCACGCTGGAAGACTTCAACATCCACAACATGCCGAAACGCGGGCCGGATGACGTGCGCAGAATCAACGAAGCGAGCGAAGGACTGCAATACTTCGCCTGTTTGTATCCGGAGGTGGTTTCGGGGCAGAAGAGCGGCAAGAAGTCCTATGCCGTGTATTCCGCGCCGGACACGTCCTCTTACCGCGCGGCGAAGGGGAAAGCATCCGTCAGCACGGGCGACGATTATAAGCTGTACCTCACCGTGGGCGACTGGTCGCTGATTGAGTACCGCGTCAGCCTGCGGACGAGCCGATTCGGTTGGGCGCAGTTAGGCAAGCACGGCGACGAGACGACGAACGAGATTGTGCATGTGCCGATGCTGACAGCGTTTGACACCTATCTGACCGACGACCCGAACGTCAGCGAATACCATCAGGCGGAACTGCCTGCCGGGACGAAGCTGACGGCACTGTCCCATCCGGACAGGTGGGCGTATATCTACGTTGAAGCGACGGTGGACGGAAAAATCACCCGCGGCTTCGTGCCGCAGCGCGACGTGGTGTTTGATGATGTGGAACTGCCAGATGAAGAGGCAAAGTTGGTCGGCAGCTGGCAGATGGAGGCGGGCGGCGAGTTCTGGGACAACTATCTCCGACTGGACGCGGACGGGAAATTCTACGGCTCGGACTGCGACGGCACGCAGCCGTATCACGGCACATGGAGCGTTGTGCAGACACCCGCGGACAGCAACCTCTACTGGAGGGGCGACATTCCGACAATCGTCTTCCGCTGTGTCAACGGCACAGTGTACCGCTACGGCGTTGAAGTGTTCAACGATTATGAAGTGGCGGAGGGTGACTATTGCCGCAGCATGAGCTTCATCACCTGCGAGGGCGGCACGGGGTATGTCTCCTATGGGGTGTATGATGAAGGCGGCAGTGTCATCACGGACGAGAACGGCAAGCTGATTTTGAAGGAACTCGATGTGACGAACGAGCTGAATTGGGGCGCATATTGGGAAGAAGAGGGGAACGGATGAGGAATTCTCAAAAAAAAGCGTCAAAAAAGTGTCAAAAGTGATGGAAATCCTGCGCAACCTCTTGCAAAATGGCGGCAAATTGGGTAGAATATGAGGTGGGAAATGATACTCTTTCCAGATTCGCCTGTGCCAGCTGCTTGCGTCTTTTCCCCTCAGGCGTCCGGTCGTTCCACTTAGCGTAGCGCTGCTACGCTGCGTTGCACTCCCGTTAGCCAGAGTGAAAAATTCGCGGCGCATCTTGGCACATTCTTATCTGGAAATAGTATAACCCCGTTTGAACGACTAAAGGAGGTATATTCCAATGGCAGTGAAAGTTGCTATCAATGGCTTTGGCCGTATTGGCCGTCTGGCGTTCCGTCAGATGTTCGGCGCTGAGGGCTACGAGGTGGTCGCGATTAACGACCTGACCTCTCCCGCGATGCTGGCTCACCTGCTCAAGTATGACACCGCTCAGGGTTCCTACTGCGGCAAGATCGGTGAAAACCTGCACACCGTGGAAGCGACCGAAGATTCCATCATCGTGGACGGCAAGGAAATCAAGATCTATGCCGAAAAGAACGCGGCGGATGCTCCGTGGGGCAAGCTGGGCGTGGACGTCGTGCTGGAGTGCACCGGCTTCTACTGCTCCAAGGAAAAGTCCATGGCGCACATCGCGGCTGGCGCGAAGAAGGTCGTCATCTCTGCCCCCGCTGGCAATGACCTGAAGACCATCGTCTACAACGTCAACAACGACACCCTGACTGCGGAAGACCAGATCATCTCTGCTGCTTCCTGCACCACCAACTGCCTCGCGCCCATGGCGAAGGCTCTGAACGACAAGTATCCGATCGTGTCCGGCATCATGACCACCGTTCATGCGTACACCGGCGACCAGATGATTCTGGACGGCCCGCATCGCAAGGGCGACCTGCGTCGTGCCCGCGCTGGCGCGCAGAACATTGTTCCGAACTCCACCGGCGCTGCGAAGGCGATCGGTCTGGTTATCCCGGAACTGAACAAGAAGCTGATCGGCTCCGCTCAGCGCGTCCCGGTCTGCACCGGTTCTACCACCATTCTGGTTGCTGTCGTCAAGGGCAGCGACGTGACCGTTGACTCCGTGAATGCCGCCATGAAGGCGCAGTCCTCCGAGTCCTTCGGCTACAACACCGAGCCGATCGTGTCTTCCGACGTCATCGGTATGCGCTATGGCTCCCTGTTCGACGCTACCCAGACCATGGTCGCGAAGATCGACGACGACACCTATCAGGTGCAGGTCGTGTCTTGGTACGACAACGAGAACTCCTACACCTCTCAGATGGTCCGCACCATCAAGTACTTCGCGGAACTGAAGTAATTCAAATCCCGCAGTCCTGCCTTTCTGGTTTAAGAAAGGCAGGACTGTTTTTTATAACAATCGAAAGGCGGAAAAAGGATTATGGCAAAAGAACCAATAGATATGAAGAAAAACTTGCAAAATATTTGGCTCGACATGCACTTCCTGCAGGATATTGCTTGCTCAAAAGAAGAAAACAAACAGTTTCGGCAATTGAAGAAAAATGGTGAAGCGCTTCCCGACGACATTCGAGAATATCAAGATGTGAACGGAGTTGTAACGGGCGAATTTTTCAGAATTTATGATGCCGGACTTACTGAAAACGAGAGGCTGGAATATACTTTCTATGGTATGCTGCAACAGTTGCGAACGATAAAGAAATGTTGTGTGTTTTTCACCACACTGACGGTTATTTCATTGATTATTGGTTTTTTGTTTTGGGTGGGCGTTTTTGCTTATTGATTCCTGTAAGAACAGAAAACAACGGCGCAACAAAGTCAAATGCACCGGTGTTTTTTATATGTGAATGATGCTTCCATCGCGTTTCCCCGCCGCCCCTTTATTTCGCAGAAGAAGATACCGAGACAACCTTTGATTTCTGCCTGCCACCTATAAATTACAGAATACAAAATATATTATTGTCACCACGCCAGCGCAATTTGTCTCGTTGTCGGCAATGGTGTTCGTACTGCCTACGGCTTGCAAAAAACTTGACTTTCAATTGGTTCATCTGCCGCATTTGCAACTGAATTCGACGCAAAATTCATTTTCCGACAAACCAACCCCTTGGCGCGGCGAAGTCTGCATCTGGCGGCACTGTTTACAAACGAAAGAATATGGAATATAATTATTTTAATCCTGCTTCGAGCGGGAAATAAGGAAAAGAGGTGCCCATCATGAAGAAGCTCCTATCCCTTCTGTTGGCGCTGACCATGATTCTCCCCCTGGTGGGCTGCGCGGCGTTCGCAGAGAATGCGGATCCCATCATGATTACCGTCATCGCGACCAGCGACGTGCACGGCAAAGTGCTGCCCATCAACTACGCCACTGGCGAGCCTTCCCCGAACGTGGGTCTGTCCATGATCGCTTCCATGATCGAGCAGGTTCGTGCTACGGAAAAGAACGTCGTTCTGGTGGATGGCGGCGATACCGTGCAGGGCTCTGCCATGACCTATTACTACTCCTACTTCGCTCCTGAAAAGGACGATCCCATGATGAAGGCGCTGCGCCTGATGGACTACGACATGTGGTGCTTGGGCAATCACGAGTTCAACAACGATCTGCCGATTCTCAAGCGTCAGATTGAGTATGTGATGAGCCCCGACAACGGCGAGGAGCATTCCGTGCCCATGTCCGCCGCCAACTTTGTGGCGAAGGGCACCGAGTGGGATTCCTGGATGGGCGTCCCTTACATCGTCAAGGAATTTGAGGGCGTGAAGGTCGGCGTCATCGGCATGGATACGCCCAACATCCCCGCTTGGGAGGTTGAGTCCCACTATGAGGGCATCGACTTCCGCAATCTGGTTCCCACGGTTGAGCACTTCGTGCCGATCCTGCGCGAGCAGGAGGGCTGCGACGTGGTGATTGTCGTGGCGCACTCCGGCGTGGAAGACGCTGTCTCTACCGATGGCAACAACCCCGCGGACTACGAAAACCAGGTTCGCGCAATGATTAACCTGACCACCGGGATTGACGCGGTTGTGTATGGTCACTTCCATAACACCGACTACCGTGAGGACATCCTCAATGCCGAGGGCAAGGTTGTGCCCGTGCTGGCGGGCGGCGGCGGCGAAGGCCTGGGCTTCATGAAGCTCGCCTACGACCCGGCGACCAAGACTGTGACCCCTGTGACGGCTGAAAACGGCTACCGTTTCCTGGCGGATCAGGAAGGCCTGGTGGAAAATCAGAAGGTTGCCACGGCGCTGGCTCCCTACAACGAGGAGCTGCAGGCTTATCTGGATCAGCCTCTGGGCACTGCTACCGGCGCTTTCTCCAATAAGAACATCTCCCTGCAGCCCACCGCGCTGATGGATCTGCTGAACAAGGCGCAGCTGTCTGCGGTTCCTGCGCAGCTGTCCATCTGCGCGCCTCTGACCAGCGGCGCCGAGGTTCGCGACCTGATTCCTGCGGGCGACGTTCCGATGCGTTTGCTGTATCAGCTGTACGTGTTTGAAAACTGGCTCTATCGCGTGAACATGACCGGCGAACAGCTGCGGCTGTGGCTGGAGCATGCTACCACCAACTACACCAGTGCGTCGAACCCCGATTACCTTGGCGGTGGCTACTACACCGATGAAATCTACGGTTTGTACTACGAAATCCACTACTATGCGCCTGAAGGAAAGCGCATCCAGAACATGCAGTATCAGGGTCAGCCCGTGGCGCCTGATCAGGTGTTCTCCGTGGTGATGAACAACTACCGCTTCACCGGCGGCGCCGGCTTCATGCAGGCGGCTGGTCTGACTCCTGAGGATTACAGCCTCACGGATATGTACACCGGCGATACGCTGGGCAACGATAACGGTCAGGTGCGTAACATTCTGGCGCAGTACATCCGCGACCAGAAGGAAATCACCCCCACCGTGGAAAGCACTTGGCAGTTCTTCAGAACCAAGGAAGACGCGATCGCTGCCGGCGCGAAGGTCGTGGAATAATACGCTTTCCAAATGCACCCGCGCCAGCTGCTTGCGCCTTTTCCCTTCTGACTTTCGGTCGTTCTACTGAGCGTAGTGCTGCTGCGCCGCGTTTCACGCCCGTTCGCCAGAATAAAAAATTCGCTTCACATCTTGGCGCATTCTTATTTGGAAATAGTATTACGCTCCCCGGATTTTCGTGATGAATCAAAAAACCGCGCCCTGCTCTGGAACATCTCCGGAGCAGGGCGCTTTTCTATGCAATTATTCAGTTGTGCTCTTTCTAAATTCATCCGTGCCATCTGTCCGCACTTTTCCATTCTGGCACATTCTCATGATGGAAATAGTATCACCGCACGATGTAACGTTCCCGGCTTTCCGTGAGGAAACGTTATTTCTCCCATTCCACCCCGTTCCCCCGCAGCCCCTGCACAAACTCCTCCGGCAGCGGCGCGGTGAACGTCATCCTTTCCCCCGTCCGTGGGTGCGTAAATGCCAGTGTGTACGCGTGCAGCATCAGGCGGGGGACTTTCGCGCCTCTTCCTGACCCGTAAATCGGGTCGCCGCAGACCGGATGCCCGATGGACTTCATGTGCACGCGGATTTGGTGCGTCCGCCCGGTCAGAATGTGGACGTCCAGCAGCGTCACGTTCCGCCCGCGCGCAAGTACCGTCCAGTCCGTAATCGACGGGCGGCCTTCGGGGTCAATCGCCATTTTCTTGCGGTCTTTCTTGCTCCGCGCGATGGGCTGGTCGATGCGCCCGCTGTCCTCCCGCAGATTCCCTTCAACCAGCGCGCGGTAGTGCTTCTCCATCTGCCGCTCCTGCAATTGGCGGCTGAGGGCGAGTTGGCTCTGGTCGTTCTTTGCCACGAGCAGCAGACCGCTGGTGTCCTTGTCCAGCCGGTGGACGATGCCGGGGCGCAGTTCGCCGCCGATGCCGCTCAAGTGGTCAAGGTGGTGCAGGAGCGCGTTGACGAGCGTGCCGTCCTCATTGCCGGCGGCGGGGTGAACGACCATGCCGCAGGGCTTCAGGACGACGGCGAGGTCGTCATCCTGATAGAGAATTGTGAGCGGAATTTCCTGCGCGACGGGGACAGCGGGCTTCGGCGCGGGAATTGTCAGGATAACAATCTGACCCTGCTTTGCTTTTGCGCCGGATTTCGTCTCGACTTTCCCGTCCACCGTGACGTTTCCGTCCGCCATCAGCGCC
>ULOS01026962.1_pt1 | contig 12189 bp, 7 predicted proteins | sample 1952701 | NCBI WGS metagenome assembly ULOS01 (sample SAMEA4835607, study PRJEB28245) | human gut metagenome | biome: gut microbiome; material: fecal sample | place: Denmark | collected 2008 | reverse complement strand
CACACAAATCTTGATTTTGCAAAGTTCTGGCGCCACGACTCTTTCATTTATGTAGTTCCTTCTAACTCCTGACTATGAGGAATGCAGGTTAAATCAAAGAACCGTATGCTTGACTTTGAACTTTAGCCTCAATCTTTAGCTATTCCCGTTTCAATCATTAACAGAAAACATTCAAACTATTAAAGAAAAACTTTCGAAGTATAAAGGATAAAGTGGGTAGATATAGGGAGAAAAAGTGCTCTTCAGTCTTGGTCTGTCTATCCCAAGCCTTGGGATAGACAGACCAACCCCTGGGATACATGTCCGCAGGCTGGGGATAAACTTTGTGTAACATAACTCCTGAATAGGGATTGTGCAGGCTGTGTTATTCATAATTGGAGGAAAAGAAGTTTCATTGCCTTCCCCGATAAATAGGGCGATACAGAAAAAAGGTGAAGGATGTGCAGGCTGACAGCAGAAAGATTATTTCAGAGAACATAGTTGCCGACAGGTCAAAGCTAAAGATTATTTGTGTATTTTTGCACCGAATTTATTTCGGTAGGATACCTTATGAGAGGCAATACCGGGGGAAAAAGCGCAAAGCAATGAATATAACTGAACTGCAACAATCTTATGCTTCCCATCCCAATGTAGAGGGGGTGTGCAGGCTTCTGAAAGATAACTCTGTCCGTCACCTATATTGCGGAGGTTTATATGCCTCTGCCGCTTCTTTGTTTTCGTCTGTATTGGTTCAGCGGGCTACTTGTCCGCTCGTTTTCATTCTGGGCGATATGGAGGAAGCCGGTTATTTCTATCATGATTTGACGCAGATATTGGGGACAGAGCAGGTATTGTTTTTTCCTTCTTCGTTCCGCCGCGCCATCAAGTACGGGCAGAAGGATGCGGCAAACGAAATACTCCGTACAGAAGTGCTGAGTCGCCTGCAAAAAGGAGAAGAGGGGCTTTGCGTGGTGACCTATCCGGATGCGCTGGCCGAAAAGGTGGTCTCTCGTAAGGAACTGGGAGAGAATACACTGAAACTGCATGCAGGCGAGAGGGTGGATATGAACTTCGTGACGGACGTATTGCGCAGCTACGGTTTCGAATATGTGGACTACGTCTACGAGCCGGGGCAGTATGCCGTTCGTGGCAGTATTATCGACGTCTTTTCCTTCTCTTCCGAATATCCCTTCCGTATAGACTTTTTCGGCGATGAGGTGGAAAGCGTCCGTACCTTCGAGGTGGAAACACAGCTCTCGAAGGAGAAGAAAGAAAGCATCGTGATAGTTCCCGACTTGAGCCATAGCCTGGAAAAAAAGGGAAGCGGCGGCATGGTGTCGTTCCTCGATTTCCTTCCGTCGGACAGCTTGCTTGCCATGCGCGATTTTCTCTGGCTACGCGAACGCATCCAGACCGTGCACGACGAATCGCTCACCCCACAGGCCATCGCCGCCCGTGAGTCGGAGGAGAATGGAGCCATCACGCTGGAAGGCAAGCTGATTGATGGTGGCGAGTTCACCCTGCGCGCCCTCGATTTCCGCCGGATGGAGTTCGGCAACAAGCCCACCGGAACGCCGGATGCTACCGTCTCGTTCCATACTACGGTACAGCCTATCTTCCATAAAAACTTCGACATGGTGGCGGAGAGTTTCCGCGAATACCTCTCCCGTCACTACACCATCTACATATGCAGCGACAGCCTGAAACAGACCGACCGCATCCGTGCCATCTTTGAGGACCGTGGAGACAACATATCCTTTACCGCCGTGGAACGGACGCTGCACGAAGGCTTTGCCGACGACACTTTGCGTATCTGCGTCTTTACCGACCATCAGCTGTTCGACCGCTTTCACAAGTATAACTTGAAGAGCGACAAGGCACGCAGCGGCAAGGTGGCCTTGAGCCTGAAGGAGCTGAACCAATTCACCCCCGGTGACTATGTGGTGCATACCGACCATGGTGTGGGGCGTTTTGCCGGACTGGTACGTATCCCCAACGGTGACACCACGCAGGAGGTGATGAAGATTGTCTATCAGAACGAAGATGTGGTGTTTGTCTCCATCCACTCTCTGCACAAGGTTTCCAAGTACAAGGGAAAGGAGGGTGAAGCGCCCCGTCTCAACAAGCTTGGCACCGGAGCCTGGGAGAAGCTGAAAGACCGCACTAAGACGAAGATAAAGGATATTGCCCGCGACTTGATAAAACTCTACTCGCAACGCCGCGAGGAGAAGGGGTTCCAATACAATCCCGACAGCTTCCTGCAACGGGAGTTGGAAGCCTCCTTCATCTATGAGGATACCCCCGACCAAAGCAAGGCTACTTCCGACGTGAAGGCCGACATGGAGAGTGCCCGTCCGATGGACCGCCTGGTGTGCGGTGACGTGGGCTTCGGCAAGACGGAGGTGGCTGTTCGTGCCGCTTTCAAGGCTGTGGCGGACAATAAGCAGGTGGCTGTACTGGTGCCCACTACCGTACTTGCCTATCAGCATTTCCAGACCTTCAAGGAGCGCTTGAAAGGCTTGCCTTGCCGGGTGGAGTATCTGAGTCGTGCCCGCACCGCTGCTCAGGCAAAGGCTGTAGTGAAAGGGCTTGCCGAAGGGGAAGTGAATATTCTTATCGGTACCCACCGTATCCTGGGAAAAGACGTTAAGTTCAAAGACCTTGGTTTGTTGATTATTGATGAGGAGCAGAAGTTCGGCGTCTCCGTCAAGGAGAAACTCCGCCAATTGAAGGTGAATGTGGATACGCTGACCATGACGGCTACACCTATTCCCCGTACCTTGCAGTTTTCGCTGATGGGTGCGCGCGACTTGAGCGTCATCCAGACACCACCGCCTAACCGCTATCCCATCCAGACGGAAGTGCACACCTTCAACGAGGAAATCATTGCCGACGCCGTCAATTTTGAGATGAGCCGTAACGGGCAGGTATTCTTCGTGAATAACCGTATTTCCAATCTGTTTGAGTTGAAGGCCATGATAGAGCGGCACATTCCCGACTGCCGTGTCTGTATCGGACACGGACAGATGGAGCCTGCCGAACTGGAGAAGATAATCTTTGATTTCGTCAATTACGATTACGACGTGCTGCTTGCCACTACCATCATCGAAAGTGGCATCGACATACCCAATGCCAATACCATTATCATCAACCAGGCGCAGAACTTCGGCCTCAGTGACTTGCACCAGATGCGCGGACGTGTGGGGCGGAGCAATAAAAAAGCTTTCTGTTACCTGCTGGCACCGCCTTTGTCCTCCCTTACTCCCGAAGCAAAACGACGCCTGCAAGCCATCGAGAACTTCTCCGACCTGGGCAGTGGCATCCACATTGCCATGCAGGACCTTGACATCCGTGGCGCAGGCAATATGCTCGGTGCCGAACAGAGTGGTTTCATTGCCGACCTAGGCTACGAGACGTATCAAAAGATTCTCTCCGAAGCTGTGCACGAACTGAAGACCGACGAGTTTGCCGACCTTTATGCCGAAGAACTGAAAGCAGACGGAGGCGTCATCAGTGGCGAGCAGTTTGTGGACGAATGCCAGGTGGAAAGCGACCTCGAACTTCTGTTGCCTGCCGATTACGTGACTGGCAGCAGCGAGCGTATGTTGCTCTATCGCGAGTTGGACGGATTGACACTCGACAAGGATGTGGATGCTTTCCGTTCCCGCCTCGAAGACCGCTTCGGCCCGATTCCTCCCGAAACGGAAGAACTGCTGCGCATCGTTCCCTTGCGACGCCTGGCTGCCCGCCTCGGCGTGGAGAAAGTCTTTCTGAAAGGTGGGCGCATGTCCCTGTTCTTCGTCTCCAATCCGGACAGCCCGTACTATCAGAGCCAGGCTTTCGGTAAGGTCATTGCCTACATGATGAAGTACACCCGGCGTTGTGACCTGCGCGAACAGAACAACAAACGGAGTATGTTGGTGAAGGATGTCAAGACGGTAGAAGAAGCTGTCTGTGTGTTGCAGGAGGTAGTGGCAATGCAGGTGGAAGAGTAAACTGTTGCCACTCCTGCCACTAACGTCCGAACTGCAAGGCGAATCCCAAATTGAAGAAAGTGATGTTGTTTTTGAACCAGCTATGGTCTACTCCGTCATCATAGCCGTCCGTGTTGTAAAGTCGTGCATCGGGGTTGGCAAACCAGTCTGCTGTCAGGAAATCACAGCGAATCATACCCGAGAGTTTACGGCTGATGCGGAACTCATAGCCTGCTGCGAAAGTTATTCCACAATATCCTTTATGGAAAAGGTGTCCGTTCCGTTCACCGCGTTTATATGTCCGTTCCTGATAGTTCATATACCCGATGCCGAACGAGAGGAACAGTCCTTGATTCCCGTTGCTCCACAAGGGCCGGTATGTGATGTTGGGGCGTATGCAGTGCAGATGTGCCTTATCCGGCAGGCGTGCCATGCGTAGATAGTCATATTGAAGTCCTGCGGCAAATAGGGGCGTGATGTAGTAGCGGCCTTCTGTCATCAGGTCATATCCCACCCGGTTGCCATTCTTGCTGAAGAAGTCGTTACGGTTTCCCTCTACATGAGGTAAGGATACACCGCCACCGAAGATGATACTGTAATTTTGCGGCAGGCATTCGCTTTGTGCCAGCAGACCTGTCGCTCCAATGGGGAGTAGGGATAGGCAGAGGAGGAGGAATCGTTTCATGCAGTTGCTGTGAGTTTCTTGGAAATATCGTATTTTTATCGTTTCCCGTATAGCTTGTCTATCAAATCCGTCCGTCCTATCCGGCGCAGTTCGTTTATGATGTTCCTGCGCTCTTCGGGTTTGTACCAGAAGAAGAATTGGCGTTGAGCCAGTTTCTCGCGCTGCGTTTTGGCACTGAATACCGGTTCCAGCGTATAAGGATGGAAGCCCGTGTACCATGCTTCGGTGGCAACGGTCATGGGAGTAGGGGTAAAGTCTTGCACTTGTTCCAGATGGAAGTCCAGTCGCTTGGTGATGACGGCAAGTTCTGCCATATCTTCCTCCTTGCATCCAGGATGGCTGCTGATGAAATAAGGAATAAGCTGCTGGCGTAGTCCTTCTTCATGGTTAATCCTGTCGAATATCTTCTTGAACTCACCGAACTGGCTGAACGGAGGCTTGCGCATGATGTTGAGCACGCGGTCTGACGTATGCTCCGGTGCTACCTTCAGGCGACCGCTGACATGGCGGGCAATGAGCTCGCGGGTATATTCCTGCGTACTTTTGTTAGTGTTCGGGTCCTTGCTCTGGTGCAGCAGCAGGTCATAGCGTACACCGCTGCCAATGAAGGACTTCTTGATGCCGGGCAGGGCATCTACGGCATGATAGATGTCGAGCAGCGGACGGTGGTCCGTATTCAGGTTGGGGCATACCTTGGGGTAGATGCACGACGGGCGTTTGCATTTCCTGCAGACGGCCTCATCCCGTCCCTTCATGCGGTACATATTGGCCGACGGGCCTCCCAAATCGCTCAAATAACCCTTGAAGTCTGGCAGCTCCGTGATGGCTTTCACCTCTTTCAGAATGCTCTCCTTGCTGCGGCTTACGATGAATTTGCCCTGGTGTGCGGAGATGGTGCAGAAGGCACATCCTCCGAAACATCCGCGATGCAGGTTGACGGAGAACTTTATCATGTCGTATGCCGGAATACGTTTTCCCTTGTATTTGGGATGGGGCAGGCGCGTGTATGGCAAGTCGAAAGAACGGTCGAGTTCAGCTTCCGTCAAAGGGGGATAGGGAGGATTGACTACTACCGTCAGCTTGCCGCTCTTTTGCAAGATGCGGGATGCTGTATATTTGTTGCTTTCCTCCTCGATATGACGGAAGTTGGCAGCTTCTTTCTTTTTATCTTTCAGACATTCTTCATGGGAAAAGAGGGTGATATCCCCTTCTTGTACCACTACTTCCTTGTCAAGGTAAACCATTTGGGGAATATCGGCGATGAGCTTTTTGAAGCTTGGGGCGTCCATCTGTGTCTGTTGGCGTTTCAGCCTTTCCGCAAGTTCCACCACCGGTTTCTCTCCCATACCGTAGATGAGTGAGTCGGCTCCGCTGTCGAGGAGGATGCTGGGGCGTACACGGTCCTGCCAATAGTCATAGTGCGTCAGGCGGCGCATGCTTGCCTCGATGCCGCCCAGTACGACGGGGACATCGGGGAATAGCTTCTTTAATATCTGGGTATATACAATGGAAGGGTACTCCGGACGCATATCCGGACGTGCATCCGGGGTATAGGCGTCATCACTGCGCAAGCGTTTGTTGGCAGTATATTTGTTGACCATCGAATCCATACAGCCGGGACTGATGCCGAAGAACAGACGGGGACGTCCCAGTTTTTTGAAGTCGCGCAAGTCGTCGCGCCAGTTGGGTTGGGGGATGATGGCTACGCGCAATCCTTCTGCTTCGAGGATGCGGCCTATGACGGCGGCTCCAAAAGAAGGGTGATCCACGTAGGCGTCACCGCTGAAAAGTATTACATCCAATTCGTCCCAACCACGCAGTTCCACTTCTTTCTTGGTAGTAGGAAGCCAGTCTGTAAGGCGATATTCTTTCATTTGCACATTAAAAACTGTAATGTCATCCGTTCTCCGTCGTAAATCTCACGGAAGCCTATCTGCTGCTCGGAAAGATACTCTTTCATGTCATTGAAGGCAGCAGCGTCGTCCATGATGATTTCCAGCTTCTCGCCTTTTCCGGCCTCGCACATGGCTTTGATGGCAGGGATTAAAGGGCTGTAATGCTGTTGTCCGCAGGTGTCGATGGTTTTCATTTATTCTTCTTCTATGGTGTCTTGTTGGGAAAGCCATTGCAGATAGAGCTTGATGAGCTGTTGTAGTCCGAAGGCCTTCATGTTGTTGTGATAGATAACGTCGATACAGAGGTCGAGCAGGTCTTTGCTGTCTTCCTCTTGCGAGGCGATGAGGGAGCGGATGTTCAGTTTCAACTTGTCGAGCACGGTTTCGTCCACAATACCGTTGCTGTCGATGAGATGGCGGAAGAGGCCGTATTTCTCGATGGTGGCAAGATTCTCTTCAGAAACTTCTAAACTACGGGTTCCGCTGGGGTTGGCTTGTATAGTGTACATGATGTTTAATGTTTAGTGGTTAATGTTTAATGATTAATGGAAGCAAAGATAGTTTTTTCACTACAGATTACACAGATTTTCACAGATTATTTATAGGGATTGCTATTTTGTCTGTGTTAATCTGTGTAATCTGTGGTGAGAAAGCGGAGTATGGATGCCATAATTACATTTCTGGATGTTTCTTCCCGGATGCTTTCAAAAGGGAATCCCATGACAAAAGTGCGATAATCACTGCCTTGATAGGCTACGGCGGCGGGTGTGTTGCCGATGGCATAGGTCATGACTGGAAAAGCGGGAGACATGGGCAGGATGCAATCAGGGGAAGTGACCGGATAGCTTTGCTCATTCGGCAGGCGGGGAAGGGTGAAGGTATGCCCCAGTCCCCGGACAGCGATTTTGTCCCCGTCTGTTTTCAGAGAGTTGCCATGCCGGTACTTCAAGATATTCTGAATAAATTCTTTATTGCCCTGCGAGCTGTCCATATCGGTGCCTACGTAGGCACCGCTGACCAGGAGATGACCTCCCGACTGGCAATAGGAAGTCAGTATGCGCTGCATGGGCGAGGAGAATGTTTTGTAGTAGGTATTGCGTGCCGGATTGCTGGAATTGTCTTCTTTCTCAAGTCCGAGGATATAGTCCACTATCGGATAATCCTCCAATGAGAGGATGCCCTTTTCCACAGCCTCGTCGCTGCATGAGACGAAGCTGTAATTTCCGGCTGCCTGGATGGCTTTGCCATGTACGAAGGGGTAATCGAAAGTGTTTCCGATGATTTTCATGCCTTCGTATTCGTCACTGCTCTCTCCCAGACGTCGTCCTGCTTCCTTTCGGCTGAAATTCTGCTGGGCGCCGCAGAGGGAGATGTCATAGAGATAGGGTACGCCGGGATCTTGTGACAGGTCGAAGCCTGCCGCATCGGGGGTGTCTATAACGGCAGGCCCGCTGATGCGGTCGAATCCGTTGACGATAAGTATCTGTCCTTTTTCACGCTTTGCCTTGTAGGCGGCAAGAATTTCCGAAGGGAAGCTTTCGCCACCCCGGTTTACGGCGGTTACTTTAAAGGAATAGACGATGCCCGGTTCTATTTTTACGGTATGGGATGGGGAGCTGACGCGTACGCCATTGTCAAATCCTCCACGACCGATACGTGTATATACAATGTATTCACGTGGCTTGGCAGTCGGCTCCAACGGGTCTTCCTCTCCTTGCCAGGAAAGCTCTAAAGTATTCTTCTTTTGACCGAAGCGGATGGCAAAGTGGCTGACGGGAAGGGGTTGGACAACGTAGTCTTTGCCGTGCTGGCTGCATATGTATTGCAGAATGGCTTTATAGAGCGCACGCCCGACGGTGAACTTGAAGTTAGGGTCATGTCCCAAGCGCATATCTGCGAAGTTCTGGTGCGACAACAGTTCTACGATGGTGGAAGGGACGGCGGGCAGGCGTGTTTCACTGTAGTTGCGGTTCCATAGGCTGCGGCGTGTCCAGTCTACGTTGAAGGTAGAGCGGATATCACGCTGCAACTGCGTTAGCAGAATGTCCGAAAGGTCACGGGAGGCATGGCGGTCTGTACCGGCATGCAGTCGGCCGTTGTTGAAGTTGGTGGTATAAATGCCGAGAGTGCCTATAATCTCATCTTCCTTACTGAAACCGGCATCGCTATGCAGGGCCATACTCATTTCAAAGGGGATGCCCAAACCTTCTTCCGTTGGGTTGGATAGTGATTTTCCTGCAAGGTAATTCACTGTACGGGAACGTACGTTGATGTCGTCGTTCATATCATTCTTTCCCTCATAGCCTCCATAGACGGGATAGGGCATACCTGCCCATTGGGCAAAGTAGCGTGCGCCTTCCAGGTATCTGGGCAAGCCGCTGGTTTGTCCCCCGCGGGCAATGTTGCCCATGCCCCCTCCAAAGCGGACGGCATCGGCACAGACCACGCCTTTCTCTTTGCTTTCGTTGCTCAATACCACCATGCCGTAGTCGTTCCGGCCTTTGTCAAAAGTGAATGTGCCGAGGTACACCCATGTGCCGCTTCCTATTTGCTGGTTCACCTTGAACTCCGTGACGCCTCCATTGTGAAATACAAGATATTTGGCATCGCTTACGCTGCCCGGCAGTGTTTGGTAAGATACGTATACAGCATATTCTCCCGTTTCCGGAATATCGGGTACCCATTCGGCAAAAGCCTTGTCTTTCTTCTTTTCAGTTTTGGCAAAGCGTGCCGTGCCGGAGAGGAAAGGGTTTTCATTGTCTTGATAGACTCGTTTCCGTTGGGCAAATCCGGGTCGGGAGGTCTGTTCCCAACGTGCTTTCCGGCTTTTCACGTCCAGATAAAGGGAACCTTGTCCTCCATGTCCGCTCAGGCTACCGTCATTGTCTACGATGACTTCCTGCTTCTGCGTGTCCCTTTCGCGGGGAGTGAATACATTGGCTCCTGCATTCTCTAGCATGGGCAGGAGGTAGGGCAGGATGAAGGATTGGGTGAACTGGTCTTCTGTAGTGCAGAACAGCCTCGGGCGTTGCCATCCCCATTTGTCCTTGTCATTGATATAATATTTCCCGTGGCTTTGCCAAAGGGCGATGTGGCGTCCTTCCAGTCCGCGGGTGATGTCGTAGGGGCGCGAGGTACGGGTTACCCAGGGGGTACCTTTGTATTCCAGGTGGCTGAACAGACGTGCCTTGTCTTTCTTCCCTTTCCGGTAGAGGTTGGGGATAAGCTCTTCGATGCTCTTCCCGTCAGCAAAGACGGTGAGGTCGAAATAGTTCACCGGTCCTGGCAGGATTTGTCCCAGATGGCGGTAAATGGCATCAACGGTTTCAGGCCGTAGAGGCTGGTAGGCAAAGCACTCGTTTGTATAGACAAGCAATTTCTTCTTCCGGAAGTCAATGCGGAAACTATCCAGCTTGCAGGTACCGATGTTGGCCGTATGGGTGGTGTATTCCCTAAAGAATGTCTGGAGGCGTTCTTCCACATTCTGCTCTAGTTCTTGTGCCGGAAGGAGGAATCCACACAAGAGCCATATGCCGGTTAGGATAAGTTTTTTCATACTGATGAAATATTGAAGTTGCCAATATCTGCTTTTACCAGACGGTGGTGCGTGCAAAAGTACATAAAAGAAAGCTTCACTGATGAGCGGGTTACTTTCTTTTTATTATTTTGCAGACATATAAGTAAGTCTTAAGAATTAAAAAGCATTAATCGGCAATCTTTTTCAGTTCTGTCAGTTCCGTAACTTTGTCCGGATAGAGGATGGCGTTGTGCGCAGCCATTTGAGCTGCTTTCTTATGGATTGGGTCCATTCCTTCGGGAGAATATGGGTTTTCTGTTACATTCTGATGGGTCAATGCCTCAAACCATGTGCAGGCAGCTGTATATCTGCCTATGGTTAAGTCAAGGTGGTATCCGTCCCTATTCATATGGTCGCCGATAAAGGAGGTACGTGCATTTTGTATGGCGGTTCCCGAAGGGATAATTTTCTTGATACCCACCAGGTTGGCGGCTTTCTTTACTGCATCCACAATGCTGGTGTACATTTTCATTTGGTTCTGGTCATAGTTTTTGAATCCGGTGTGGTTGGCATTGGTAGCATAAGCCCATGTCTGGTGCACCATTAATACGGTTTCCTTTCCAATTCGTTCCCTGATATAGTTAACCAATTCAGGTAGGGAAGCTTTGTAGCTGTCATAGATACCAGACAAAGGGCTGGCCTGCTGAACACTGATATAGTCCCATTTCTCATCGGCCAGTGCTTTCTCAATAGTCATTGACCGGGTTTCTGTTTTTTCCCCGTCTTTCTCTACTTTGCGATAGGCATAGGCCGGAGCGTTGTTGCGTATGTTTTGCACGTGCCGTTCCAGTGAACATCCTCCGATAAACATATTGCCGATAATCATGGTGATACCTTCAGCTTCTCCCAGTTCGTGCAAATATTGCTCTACTGCATCTTGTGAAAAGCTGTTGCCTATTGCCAATACTTTGATGGTGTCGTTATTGGCATGGCATCCATTTGCAAACAATGTAAATGGCGTGAGTAGGAATAAAATGACAAGGATGTTGATAGCATACTTTTTCATAATGGTGTTTGTTTTTAAGTTTTGTCGTTTCGATAAATAAGTAACAAAATTATTTGATTGTTTTTATATCTGCAAATATTCCTTGGGAATATAAGAAGGCTGAGACATGAAAAAATGAGATGCATTGCCGGAGCAATACATCTCATCCTATTGTTAATATTTTATCCGTTTATAGCGGAATGTATTCCACAAAGGCTTCCATCGCCTCATAGGAAGCAAGTCCGAGGCTGTCATACAAGGCAGCTGTTCCGCGGTTACGGTCCTCGCTGCGTTGCCAGAACAGACGTTCGTCATTGCCCAGGAACGGTGCGCTTTCCATCTGCGATTGATGCTTCAGGATAGAGTTACGCTTGGCACGCAGTTCTTCCGGGCTGATGGGCACAGCCATCTCGATGTTTTCGATTTCCCATTCGGCCCATGCACCGCGGTACATCCAGATGCGGCATTCCTTCAACCATTTGGCACCTTCTTCTTTTTCCAAGTCAATGGCGGCAAATACGGCGTCCGTACAAACACGGTGTGTGCCGTGCGGGTCGGCCAGGTCGCCGGCAACGAAAATCTGATGGGGTTTCACTTCACGCAATAGGTTGCGTACAATTTCCACGTCTGCTTCGCTGATAGGATTCTTCTGTATCTTGCCCGTTTCGTAGAATGGCAGGTCAAGGAAATGACAGTGATCCAGAGGGATATTATTGTATGTACATGCAGTGCGTGCCTCGCCACGGCGAATCAGTCCCTTGATGGTCAAGATGTCGCGTGTATCCATGTCACCGTCTTTCTTCTCCTTCAAGTATTTACGGATTTCAGTATATTTGTCATTGATGACCTGGTCTTCGCTGTTGTTGAAGATTTGGTTGAACCCGTTGATGAAGTGCAGGAAGCGGATAACTTCTTCATCGCCTACGGCAATGTTACCGGAAGTTTCGTAAGCCACATGCACGTCATGTTTCTGCTCTACCAGACGACGGATGGTGCCTCCCATGGAGATAACGTCATCATCGGGATGCGGAGAGAATACGACCACACGTTTGGGATAGGGCTTTGCACGTTCAGGGCGATAGGTGTCGTCTGCG
>ULOS01032782.1_pt1 | contig 12365 bp, 8 predicted proteins | sample 1952701 | NCBI WGS metagenome assembly ULOS01 (sample SAMEA4835607, study PRJEB28245) | human gut metagenome | biome: gut microbiome; material: fecal sample | place: Denmark | collected 2008 | reverse complement strand
AAGGACTTGAACCCTCGGCACGCGGTTTTGGAGCGAAAAGCACGCTTTCAGTTAAGCCGCGTGTCAAAATACAGTCCCTCTAAAATTCCGCATAAAAACAGCACTTTCAGGATATGAAAGTGCTGTTCGTTTTTGTCGTTGTAGTTTTTGTTGAAAATTGATGCTTTTTTGATGCTCTTGGAAATTGAGCGCTGTCCTTAAAAAGATTACAACTGTGCAGATAAGTAAGAAATAAATTTATTTGCTTAATCAACAATTTCATATTCTTATTCTGAAATAACATTACGATTGTGCCTTTAATGATATTCCAAATATTACTCGTGTAGGAAGACTTTAATATAAATCTTTACCCACGAGCCTTTCTTTTCTTTTGAGGTAATTCTGCCAAAAAGCAGTTTACCGGCATCCATAAGTCGAGCGAATATTACATTGTCCTTCTTTGGAACATAGCCGATTTTAACACCATCTATTGTTTTTATTACAATAGCTTGCTTGTCATATTGATTATCTGCTTCCCTGAAGAATTCAAGCTTGTCATTCGTATTTAGGTGTCGTTCTAATTCTTCAATACCCTCAATATGTGTAGTTCCTGCCACATAAGTATCAAAAAGAAAAATATCTTTTTCAAACGGCTTCGGTATTGTAAGTTCTCCGTTGCTTCCATGAAGCAATCCCATAAGTCCACCGGCACCGGATTTCACTAAATCACCCATAAGCTCACCTAATCATTTCTTCGATTTTTGCCTTATAAATCGAGATAAGTTCATTATACTGTTCAAGAATATTTTCAAGTTCTTGCTTTTTCTGCTCAGTTTTCTCTGTATCCTCAAGAATATCCTTCATCGTGTACGGATACTCTGATTTGATATTATCAATGCTCTCTCTTATAGATTTCAGTAATCCCTGTAAACGCTCTCGTTCTTCGACAAGCTGTGTCATAGCATCCTTATGCTGTTCAGACAACGGATTGTTTCCGACCATTTCACCGATAATTCTCAAAGTATTCAAATCGCCGTTTTTATAGGCTGATACTGCATTATCAAATAATTGAACCTGTGCTTGGGAAACATCAGGGTTAATATCAGGGTGCAATGCCTTTACTATTTTACGATAGAGCTTTTTGAGTTCCTTGTTATCTTCGTCAGACAGAACTTCCGCCTTGCTTCGTTTTAGAGCGTCATTCATCTTATCAATCTGCTCGTCGAGCTGTTTTTGATACTCGGCAAATTCATTGTCGAGCGTTTCCTCAATAGCAGAAACAATGACCTTTTCCTGTCTGTTTTTCTTCGCCTGAATCAATTCAATTTTGCGTTTTAGTCTCAGAACGGCACATTGAGCTTCATAAGCCTTATACTCGATACTGCCGAGTTTTAGCATATATTCTGTCTCAATATTCTTACAGATAACGAATTGAAGCTCGTCACGCTCAAGCAAAAGCATTGATAATTCGGTACGCATTTTTTCGATTTCATTTTTCAATTTCTCAAAATCAGGGAACACAATAACATTACCTGTAGAAGTAATGTCTACCGGAACTTCGATATCTTCTTCATCGTCCTTGAACATCATATATTCGGCAGCACGACCGGCAAGCCGCCTTTTAATTTCATTATCGTCCATTCAATCAAACCTCATTTTACAGAACACATCCAATAATCAAATTTTATTTGCGAATCTTGTAAAAACACACAAATTTATTGTAATACTCGTAAATTACATTTCTTTTAGCTAATATTTATATTGCAAGTCGTCCACAAAAGAAAGCAAATCTTTATCGTTATATACTTCAGAATGTTCCTTTAATATGTGGTTTTTACCTATCTATATAAATTCAATAATATTAAGCAAGCTCTGATAGCTGTCAACATCGTGGTAAACCACTTTGCTATTCGACATTTCATTAAACAGCTTTTTAGCACAAGAAATTTTTGCTTGCTCAATTGGTCTAAGTTCGAGACTTTCCATTGTGCCTTTAGTTTCGGCAATAAAGAAAATGTGTTTTACTGTTCCCTCATAAAAAGCGATTGCCCAGTCAGGAGAGTAATTGCCTACCGGAGTAGGAATTTGAAATGTTCTCGGCAGTTTTGCATAAACACATACTTCATCTGCTCTATCCAAATCTTCTGCAAACTTTCTTTCAATACTCTTTTCGGCTGAACCATCAGTGAACACATAATCTTGAATAGCTTTCTTTGCAAGGAATGCTTTGTCAAAGCTTTGTGTGTTCTTTTCGGCTGTAAAGATATTACTGTCATACTCACCCTCGATTGTGTCATAGGAAATATGCTCAACAATCATTGTAGCTTTCTGCTCATTGATAAGCCTGATAACCTTTGAGATGAATTCCTCCGGGTTATTCTTAAACATATGAATCTTATCCATACGAATACCCTGTAAAATTGCAGATACAGTCTTACGGGTAAGCGTAGTACCTTCTGCAACCTTGCCGATAAGGTCATATTTAATCTGACTTGTTTCAGCGTGTTTAAGCGTTTGAGTCCTAGTTTTTTCATCTGCAAAAGAAGCTCCACGCTCAACCTCATATTCATTCATTTCATCTTTCTGACGACCAATGGTAGCGGTGTATTGAAGCTCTGAAACAAAAAGTTTTTCGTCAATATGTGCGATTGCTTTCTTAATCAGCTCGTCGCTATCAAACTCAACTGTGTAAGCGTACTTGTGGTTAATCTCACGCCATAAAGCCTGAAATTCTTTTTTGGCAAAGTTTTCATTTAGCGGATTGTCTTTAACCTTTGTTTCGTGACCGTCTGTAAACATATCCTTAAGGACACTGTCATCATAAACAGCTTGAATAAGTGTATGTATGCCGTCTGTCATCGGTTTCAATTCATCAGGAAGCTCAGCAACAGTTCCACTTTTTATATCTTGACGGTATTTGTCCGTAACCTTACGCTTCATATCGACATAACCGTTCTGAATAAGATAAAATTCAATGGCATTGGCTGTATCGTCATCAATAATCGTAGATACACCGTCAACATTAATGCATTTACCCTTAAAGTACTCACTCGTAGCAACAGTAGGTCTATCATACAAAACAGTTTTGATATCCGACTGCAAATCCGTAACAAAAGTTTTATAGCTTTCACTTGCAATAACAGTAAGGGTGTTAATATCGTGTACCGAAGCGCCACAACTTTCAACATCCATACGATTACCGTTTTGATTTACGCACAAACGCAATCCACGACCAACCTCTTGGCGCTTTGCGGTGTTGCTGTCGGAGTGTTTAAGCGTACAAATTTGAAATACATTTGGGTTGTCCCAACCTTCACGAAGTGCAGAGTGAGAGAAAATAAATCTCGTTGGCTCATCAAAGGAAAGCAAGCGTTCCTTATTCTTCAAAATAAGGTCATAGGCTGAAATATCATCTGAAAATTCACTGCCCCTTTTGATCTTACTGTCAATACTGTGTCCGGTCTTTTTATCAATACTGAAATATCCCTTATGTACTGCACTCACATCACTGCAAGTAGATTTCAAGTATCTCTGATACGGTGTATCAAGCAGGGTTGTGTATTCATTAAGAGCATTCAAATACTCTTCCTCAAACATAACACCGTACTCGCCAAGCACTTCATCACCGTTCTCATCATATTGACGATACTTTGCAACCTCATCAATAAAGAACAAAGAAAGACATTTAATACCCATATTAAAGAGCTTTTCTTCTTTTTCAAAGTGAGAAAGAATTGTCTCTCTAATCTGAATACGGCGCATATCTTTTTCAGACACATCACCGACAACATCACCGGCTTTGATAACCTCGCCATTTGTAAATGTCACTGTTCCACGAAGTGGGTCAATTTCTGAAATTGTATATCCCTTGTACTGCTCCATTTCTTGCGAAACATAATACAAATCGTCACCAACGCCAAGTGTTCTAGGTTCCCTGTTTATGGATTTTTTATATCCGATTTCAAGCTCGATTTTTGCCATGGGTGGCTTTTTACTTGAAAGCACAATCTGTTCAAGATACAAATAACTGTCCGTACCTCTGAAATTTTTAACTTCAAAGCCTTTGACTTCAATCTTCTTGACCAATTTTTTATTAAATGCGTCTAAAGCATCAAGAACATAAACAAGATTATGTTGCTTTGCGTGAGTAGCAGAATAATTGAGCGTAAAAAGAGGATTAAAATTTTTCAATGCCTTTTGAGTAACTGCACCGCCCATTTTCTGCGGCTCGTCAAGAATAATAATCGGTCTGTTAGCCTTGATTACATCAATCGGACGACGAGAACCAAATTCATCGCGCTTTGAGTAAATAATACGAGCTTCCTTACTGCGTCCATCCTCTTTAAGAGAAGAAGCGAAAGCCTGCGTATTGATAATCATTACATTTATGCCCGAACTCGATGAAAAATTATCAAGCTGATTCAAGTTTGAACTGTTGTAGATAAAGAAACGAGCCTTTTTGCCATAATGCTCCATAAAATGGTCTGCCGTAATTTCAAAGGATTTCTTTACACCCTCACGAATAGCGATACTCGGCACAACTACAATGAATTTGCTCCAGCCATATTTCTTGTTCAGCTCAAACATTGTCTTGATATACACATAGGTTTTACCTGTACCGGTTTCCATTTCAATATCAAGACTGCATCTGCCCAAATCTTTTACAAGGGACGGAGAAAGTTTAATGTTATTTTGGCTTTGCAAATTTTGAATATTTTGCAAAAGTTGTTCGTCAGAAAGCTCAACAAGTTCGTTCTTGTATCCTGTATCATCCATTATTTCGTTTTCATCAAATGATACTTGAGAAGAAAGATTCTGTTCAGTATTTCCCAAATCACGAATATAGTTGATTTTATCGTGAAAGCCTTGTCCGTTAAAGACTTTTACAACTGCATCAACTGCGTTCGTTTGGTATTGTTGTATCTTAAAATTAAATTTCATTATAATTTCCTTTAGAATATATTTTTAAAATCTAATAGTTCAAATGCTTTTAATTGCTTTTCATTACATTGTGATTCATTCAGCCAATCCTTTTTACTAAAAGAAAATATTTCGAAAAAAGCATTTAAATCAAGATCTTTAGAATCTAAATATTTTGCTAATTCAACAACTGTCATAATTGCCTTTTTTGAATCATCAAATAATTGGTAACAAGATTTTATATATTGGTTTATCGTATCATAATAATAATCTTCAAAATTCATTTTAGATTCAATTTCTTCTAACTCTTCCAAAGAATGATAACCCCTATATGTTCCATCGTTACTTTTTGAATGTACTAAATTATTTCTTTTCTTGTTTAATCCTTTTAACATTGAAACACATTTTTCGCTTTGATCAGAATCATCTTTAAAAATAAATTGCACAATCAAATTGAATTTTGCCATTACATTTAACATATCAAAATTGTTATAATAATTATCATCTAATATACACGATGCAATATAATCGTTTAAAAATGCTTCAACACACATTATAGAAAAAACAATAATTTCAACATAATTTAATTCTATTTTATTTTTGATATCTGAAAACTCATCGTATGAATTTGTTTTTTTATCTAATTTCTTTAGTTCCTCAAGATAATCATACGAATCAGATAAATGTTCTAATAAAATGCGTCCATATACGCCACACATTACATTTTCTCTACAAAGACTTTTTCTATAATTATTATTCATATCACAGCACCTTCCTTACTGTGTCAGGGCTGTAGGTGGCAAAAATCTGCTCAAAGTTCGTAGCGACACTATCGTTTGCCATAGAACTGTCACGCATAACAAAATAATACGGCTTCTGCTTGGCAATGGCTTTGATAGTTTCCTCGGTCACATCGCTGTCAAAGCAGGCAATCAGATAGTTGTCCTCCACATTGAAAACCTTCTTGCCGGCAATGGTAGTTTCCTCGATTTTGCTGGAGAGAAGCACGCCTAAATCTAGCATTACCTGGAACAGCAAATCCTCCGGCGTTCTGTCCTCTTTGATGTTATCCTCAAGGCGGGAAAACAAATTGACCTCATACTCCGCAGGGTTATAGTAGACATCCTTCATGTTGGAGGTATCGCACTTCAGCACACGGAAACCGGTGTCAAGATTCTGCGCATCCAGTCCGGCTTCTTCCTCGATTTTTGTGCCCGCACGACGGATGCGCTCTTTGCCAATTTCGCAAATATTTTTATACCCGGCTTTATAGGCTTCGCTCTTTTCATCTGTTTCTTCAGGAAGCTGAACCATAATAAACTTGCGGTGTCCGCCATCTTCTGCGTTAAGTTGCATAACGGCATGGGCAGTTGTGGCAGAGCCGGAGAAGAAGTCAAGAACATAACAATGATTGTCGGTATAAAGTTGCAAGCATCTCTTAATCAGTTCAACTGACTTAGGATAGTCAAAGAACGCTTTTCCATCAAAAAGTCTCTTGAGTTTTTGTGCTGCATCTTGGGAGTGACCAACTTCTGTATATTTCCATACCGTCATAGGGGTCATCCCCTGCTTAACCTCTGTAATAAAACGCTTGATGGAAGGAACATTGTTTCCATCGGAGCCAAACCAAATGCGATTGTCCTTTACATACTGCTCAAATGTTTTCTTGTCGAGACGCCAACAGTATCCACTTGGAGGTAAAACCTTTCTGCCACTGGGTGTTGTTATTTCATAAACTTTGGATTCGATACGAGGTCCAACAGATAAATCGCTTGATTTCCAAGCACCTCGAGGATCGTTGTCGGGATTACTATATCTATCGTTAGCTTCTGCACTTCTCGGCAGACCATTACACACGCAAGTCTCAATGTTCTTTGCATAGCAAATGATGTAATCGTGACTTTCAGAAAAATGCTTTTTCAAGTTAACAGGAGAGTAAGCCCTTTCCCAAATGACTTGAGCAAGGAAATTTGATTCTCCAAAAATCTCATCGCAAATCTTCTTTATATTCTCTTGCTCATGGTCATCCATACTGATAAAAATTACACCATCATCTGACAACAAATCCTTTGCCAGCTTCAATCTTGGATAAATCATATTAAGCCAATCGGTATGGAAGCGACCGTTGCTCTCGGTGTTCTGCACCATACGGTTTCCATCCTCGTCGAACTGACCGCTATTTTCAAGATATTCATCTGTACTTTGAGCGAAATCATCCTCATACACAAAGTCGTTGCCGGTGTTGTACGGAGGATCAATGTAAATCATCTTGATTTTGCCAAGATATGTTTCCTGCAATAACTTCAACACTTCAAGATTGTCGCCCTCAATATAAAGATTTTCTGTATTATCAAAATCAACGCTTTCTTCTCTGCATGGACGGAGGGTTTTATTTATCGGTGCATTAGCAAGAAGAACGGATTTTTTCTTGTCAGGCCAAGTAAACTGATAGCGTTCCTCATTGCCGTCGACAACCTTGCAAGAAATTTCCTGCATAAGTACGTCCTTATCTATTGATCGCTCTACAATAGCCTTGCCGTTTTCATCATAACCAGTAATAGTTTCAGTAACAGCATTAGGAAACATCTCCGCTAACTTCTTGAAATTCTCATCAGCCTTGTTTGCTGTTTGCATCTTCATTTTCTCCATTCGTTTTTCTTCTCCTTTGCATTGGGACTTGTTAATAATTCTTTTTTATCTTGCGAAAGCGTGAGACCATCGAAATACTTTTTTATAGTCAATACTTCATGTTGCTCATATTGTGTGCCACTCACTATATCTCCATAAGTAAACGAAATGGTATATTTAGATTCATTCTCATCATTCATTTTTGGTAAAATGATAACCCATTTTTGTTCTTTTCCAAGAGGCAAACAAAAAGGTGGCAATATTTTCTTGCCATTTATTTCTATATTTAAATTTGTAGCAGTATTTCCACCACTATTCCAAAAAGTATAGCAAATAACACATTCCGTCGAATTGAATTTATAGTTTTTATCTTCTAATTTCATTGGAATTGTACTGCTTGAGCAAAATTCACTTCCAAATTTATAAACATATAATACTTTATTTGTTAACTGTGACAGTTGCGCATTATCGCTAATAAATTCATAATCGGTCGTTATCCATGGTTTATTTAAAACAACCCTTTCCCTAACTTCTTTTTCCTTCTCATATTTTATTGTAGATATAACAGCTATTATCGTTGCAACTGCACCAATTATTTCACCTAAAAAGCCTAATATGCCATCTGCTGATAGATCTAGAATTTTTAAAGTATTTATTAAATTGTTCATTGCAATTTTATTAATTCCTTTCTTAAAACATTCATTTTCTGAAAAAGTTCAAATTTCTTTTTTGGTTGTTTTTCTGCCCTTGCTTGCTTTTCAAGTTTTGCAATTTCTTTTTCAAGTTTAGCTTGTTTTTCGTGAAGTGCAATATTTTCGTCGAGCGATAATTCCTCGTTCCAAACTCCACACTCCAAACTTCTTATCAAGTTTTCCCACACTTTATCAAGGTTTAAGCCTTTAAGTTCAATTTTTTGTTGTATGGTCGGCTTCCACTCCGTCTGCATTAGCTTTGAATGATAAATTGCAAGTTTACTTTCATTACCACATTCAAGCACGAACAAAATATTCTGCGGTATCAGCTTTGACAGTGTTGCAATGGTCTTTTCTTCAAACGCTTTTCTTTTTAAGGTTACAAGCAAAACAAAAAAACTTTTCACTTCATCGCCGGCAGGAATATTGACCTTATTCGGCGTTATTTCATTGACGATAGTTATTCTTGAAATATCTGCGTCAATCTTCACTTTTGCCGCTGTATTCATTTGAAATTTTGCATATATAGCCTTTTTCGGAAGCTGTTTGCTCATTTCCGTTGCTTTCGGTAATCCAAGCATAATTTTCACCTCATTTTACAACTAAAAAACAAATAAGTTCAAAATCATCCAAGCCTTTAATTTCATTAGACAAAAAGCTAACTTGACTGCCACCTAAAAAACTGTCTATATCGCTTTCGTCTTTGACTTCTATAATGGATGCAATCGCTTCTCCGAGCAATTCAGAGAATTTCGACATATCCTTACCGTCACGAGTTTCTTTGTTGAACTGTTTATAAACCTCAGGTATAGGTTCCGTTTTGCCCTTACAAAGAAAACGCATTTTATCGAGCATATCCTTCGGAGATAAATGGTCGCAAATAACTTCTCCATCATTACTGATATACACCATATAGAATGGGTGAAGTCTGTTCTGATTATCAATATTTACGCTATCGGAGCGATTTTTCAAAACAAATATCACTCCTGCTGGTGCATCCTCATTTGCAGGAACAACTGCATTAAGTCCAAACGGAGCTTTTTCAATATCAGGGTGGTTCTTTATGTATTCAAGCAAATCAAGCCTAAATTCATTAAGACCTAAATCCATTATTGAAATGCCGGTTGTCATATCTTCAATATCAACAACTTCTTCTTGCAGTTTTTCGAGTTGTGCTTTTCTGTATTCAAGATCAGTTTTTTCTTCATCGCTTAAAGGATTATCGTCACCCGTACCGGTTGAAGTAATATTTACTATTTTCATACGAGTTTCAACTTTAGCTTTCAGATTGATGTAATCATCAAGGGTTACATCAGGCCAGAAATTGACAAGCTGGATATACTTATTTTTCCTTCCGATACGGTCAATACGACCAAAACGCTGAATAATACGAACCGGATTCCAATGTATATCGTAGTTAATCAGATAATCGCAATCTTGCAAGTTTTGACCTTCTGAAATACAGTCAGTTGCAATTAGAATATCTATATCTTCCTTTGGAATGTTCTCAAATAAATCTCTGCCCTTTGAAATCGGAGAGAAGCAGGTCAGTACAGTATTTAAGTCTCCACGAAGCTTAGGGCAAGTGGTACGACCGTCTACTGAGCCTGATACCATTGCAGTATTAAGACCATATTTTGATTTGACATACTCGCTTACATTGTCATATAAATATCCTGCTGTATCCGCAAACGCAGTAAAAATAATTATCTTTTTATTGCCTTCGTTAATCGGATTAGATATTTTTTTATCTATAATTTTGTAAAGTTCTTGCAACTTAGAATCGTATTCCGGCGTAATGTCACCAACCATAACAGTTAAGAGTTCAAGAACTTCTGCATCTTTTACAAGGCTATCTCTCCAAGATACATAGTCCATATCGGCAAGGTCGATTTTTATCTTTTTGCCAAAAGAGAACAGGTCATCTGTATTTTGATCCTCGTCGTCAAACTCATCCATATTAGATATATCTGTTAATTCAATTTCGTGTGCAGACTGCTTATTAAACCGGTCAATCGTCTCAATCGTGCTTTCAATCAAATCTTTTATTCTCTTTAGCGTAAGATTGAAAGAATAGACGGAGCTTTCCATACGCTTCATCAAATTGATGGCTGTCAAGCGACGGATACCTTGCTCACGGTTTGCCTGAGTAAATCCAACATTGACTTTGTTATCCCCGTATAATTCTGCATACTTGTCCATTTTGCTCGGAAGTATATAGTGCGTCGGAGTATATATAGTCAATGATAAAAGCATAAGCTGCTCGAAAATCTCATTATAATTTATTGCAGTTTTCAAGTCAGTCAAATGCGGTCTCGGCGACAAAGGCTTTAATCTTATCGGGAAAGTTCCTATATCAGTTGTGTCATAATATTTTTGAATGTGCTTTCTTGAACGAGCTATTGTCACGCTGTCCAAGACTTCAAAGAAATCAAAGTCCAGCATTTTAAGTAAGTTTTCAGTTGTGCGGTCGCACGGTTCCCACTTACTCCAAGTATTAAAAGCTCTCTGGGCATTTCTGAATATTTCATCAATGGTGCGATTAGTATTGAGCTTTTCGTCTATGTAATCCGTATGTCCTTCATAAGCAAGGGCAAGTTGATTTTTCAAGTCATTAAAGCGATTGTTTACCGGCGTAGCCGAAAGCATAAGAACTTTGGTTTTTATGCCTGCTCGAATAACTTTTTTCATCAAGGTAACATAGCGATTATCCTTTGTTTCTTCATCCGGATTTTCGACTATCTTACCACCGTTTCTAAAGTTATGTGATTCATCAATAACTACAAGACCGTAGTTACCCCAATTTATTCTGTCAAGGTCAAGACCGTTTGACTGTCCATGTGTTCGGTTAAGGTCTGTATGATAAAGCACATCATAACCGAGGCGGTCAGACGCAATAGGGTTGTTAATGTAATTATCTTTATATGTGTTCCAGTTGTTGGCTAGTTTTTTAGGGCATAGCACCAGCACTGATTTATTTTTGCTTTCGTAATATTTTATAACTGCAAGTGCTGTAAATGTTTTACCAAGACCAACACTGTCAGCGAGAATGCAACCGTTATATTTTTCAAGTTTATTGATGATAGCAAGAGCAGCATCTTTTTGAAAATTGTACAACATACTCCAAATCTTGCTGTCTTTAAAACCAGTTGCTTCATTAGGGAGTTCATCTTCAGAAATATCTTCTAAAAATTCATTGAAGATATTATAGAGTGTAACAAAATAAATAAAATCCGGAGCATTTTCATTGTAAGCAACTGTAATGCTGTCAATAACTTCATTGGTTACTTCCTGAAGCACTTTTTTGTCGTTCCATATTTCATCAAAGTCTCTTATAAGTGTTTGCGCAAGGGACTGATCTTTTACGATTGTTGTGCTGATAACATTACCTTTTTCACAACCAAGCTCAACAGTTGTAAAATTGTTTATCGGCGTATATCCTACACTATCTACAACCAACTGTCCTTGAATAGTTTTATCACTAATATTTGATTTGAAAGTAACTTTTTCTTTAATCCAATCAGCACATTCTTTGGCAATGGCTTTTTGAGTAAGTTCATTTCTTAATTTAATTTCAAATTCTGTACCATACAGATTGCGTTCACGATTAAGTCGTGGAATATAAAACTCTCTCTTTTCCTTTTTCGCTTTTTCTGTTACGAAAGTCGGAGCTGTAAAAATGAAACGCAATTCATCAATAGAGGCGAGTTGCTTTTTAAGTTCTTGAAAGGCATAGATAGAAAAGCAAGCTGCAGCGATAGACAGTTTGCTTCCTTCATGAATCTCAACGGATAAATCATCTTTCAAAGTTTCGGTAACATTATTGATTAATTTCATAATATGATTCTCCTACAGCATTAAAGATAAGTCAATATAAAAATTTGCAACGTACAAAAATCAGTACAGTAAAATGAATGACATATCAAGTTAAAACAATTCATTTTATTATATCATATTTGATAATAATATTCAATAAAATCCAAATCGTGAGCAAATTCTTACTTTAAACGGTGAGGATTTTTGTTTATATAAAATAATTTGTAAATTTTCTTTCAAAACACATCAACAAAACCGTGTTTTTTCTCCGTATTATAGAGGGATATTTTTTCTGTGGTGAAATTAAATGTAAACAAGGTGTAAAGATTT
>ULOS01040356.1_pt1 | contig 12366 bp, 11 predicted proteins | sample 1952701 | NCBI WGS metagenome assembly ULOS01 (sample SAMEA4835607, study PRJEB28245) | human gut metagenome | biome: gut microbiome; material: fecal sample | place: Denmark | collected 2008 | reverse complement strand
GAGCCGCCGCCGCTCCCATCGTCAAGGAGTTTTTCGAAACGGAGAAAAAAGACATCAAGGCTATTATTGACCCGCCCAAGGACGACATTCCGGTGGCGGAACCGGTGGAGGAAACCCCGGAAACGGCCGCGGCCGCTCTTCGGGAACGGAGCGGGGCCCCTGCCGTCGTGCCGGACAACCTGCCCCCCGGGTTGTATGATCCGGAAGGGATGGAGCCGATCAAGGCTGATGAAATCCCTGCCGATCTGGATGACTCTTCCGATGCGGAAATCAAGGCAACCCCGGTGGGCGGCTCCTCAGGGCATGCCGGGCCGTCGGCGCCCCCGTTGTCGGAGGAGCCTTCTGCGGCCCCCCTCACGCCGCGCCGGGGAGACTCCGATTACATTCCCGGGTTGCCCCAGCAGATTCCCCGCCATCTCAACCGCTCCACTCCCGTAAACGCTCCCGCGCCGCAGTCTCCCCTGCCGGAGGATGATATTCCCATGGCGGAACCCCTTTAATCCGTTTTTCAGGGAAATCCGGAGCGTTTTTGCGGTTCCCGGAAAATCCCGGGAAGATGCGGAAAGGGGCGGCGCGGAAAGGTTCTCCATGCGTCAACGCCCTGCGCGCCCTGAGTGGCGTTAATGCTTTGCATTGTGCTTGCGTCTCGCGGGAAAACGCCTGTATAATGAAGACGGTGCGCTGATGAGACTGTTGCCGCAAGGAGCGGCGTTCCTGTCAGATGACATCATGACCCCACGTTTAAAGATAATGAAAAAGCATTATTTCTACTCCATACCCTGTTTGGCGCTGACCTGCGCTCTTGCCGCCTGCTCTGACGATGATAAATCATCTTCCGCCAAGGCCGGCCAGGATACGGCCGGCCTGACTTCCGCCGCTTCGCCTGATCCTTTGACTTCCGTTGCTTCCGATCTGGTGGCAAAGCGTGCCGAACGCCTCGGAATAGCCGCCCTCTTTCCCAAGGATATGGGGGTGGTAGCGGGGGTTTACGATATCCCCGGCATCATGAAGAGCGTTCAGAATTTGAACATGGTTAAAACCTGGAGTTCCTGTTCATCCGGGGAGGTGGCCGATGAATCCATAGCCATTCCGGGAGAAGACGCTCCCGAACCCGTGCAGCGGAAATGTTCTTTCAGCAGTCCTGTCATTGACGCGATGATCGGCTTGGGCCCCGAATGGGCTCCGTGGCTGGATAGCGCGCAGTCCTCTTTTACCAGGATGGGCCTGAACCAGATGAAGGAAATTTTATCCGTTTACAGGCTTTTCCAGGGAGTAAAGAATGGAAGCGGGGATGACGATGGCGCGGAAGCGGAGGCCATGGGCGGCCAGGGGGTCGAGATGATTGCGCAGTGGGCTGAGCTGATGGATTTACGCCCTTCCCAGGCTGCGACGGCGCCCGTGATGATTGCCGCCAAACTGACGCCGGAAGCCCTGGCCCAGGCCAAAGCTTTCCTGAAGGACGCCAATCTTCAGGAGGATATGGAGCTGCATGGAATGGTTTCCCTGTACGAAAAGACCTACAATGGCCTGGCCTGCAAGGTGGCGGAAGTGGACTGCAAAAAGGTGCGCGCGAAGCTGGAAGAGCTTCTGGAGGAGGCAAAGGGGCAGATGGACATTTCCCAGGAAAATATGGACCGCCTCAAGGCGGCGCTCGTTCGTCTGGATGAATCCAGGCTGTATGTAGCCGTCTCTTTTGTGGAGGATACCCTGGTAGGCTTTATAACCACCAATCCTGAAAAACAGGTCCGCATAGCCTCTTCCCCCCAGGACTCCGTGCTGTCTCGTCCTGATTTTTCCATGGCCGATGCCCGGTCCCAGTATCCGGCCTACGGTCTGCTCTTCGCAGACAAAGCCTCCGTCAAAGGGGTTATTAACATGGATCTGGCCTATTACAAGGGCATGTTCACCGGGTTGAAGGACGTGATGCAGGCAATAGGCGCCGATTGGAAGATTGCCGATCCGGCTCCTTCCATGACGGCTCTGGATTCCATCAGGGGCAGCATGCTTGGCATGTATGAAGAGCTGGCCCGGAAGGCCACGTCCGTTTCCTACTATTCATGGCAGGATCAGGGGGTGCATGTGGAAGCATGCACATATCCGCTGGAATTCTACAAGTTGGACGCTCCTTCCGCCATGAGTGCCGTGCGTCCTGGCGCGTCCACGGTGCTGTATTCCTCCTGCACGGTCAATCCGCAGATGATGGATATGGGTTGTTCCCTGTGCAGTAACCTTGCCCAGATTGTATGGGACTACGGCAATGCCTATATTTCCAACCCGAAGCATGATGTGAGCGATCAGGTGCGCATGGCCGCCCCTATGATCCAGATGGCCAGGCCTACCATTGAAGAGCTCTGGAAGGCTTATAAGACTGCTCTTTCCGGCCTTACGGGTTCAGGCGTATTCATGATGGACATGCAGGGCGCTCCCAATCCCATGCTCAAGAATGTGCCGGCGCCGCGCTTCTCCGCTGCGTATGAAGTGAACAACCGCGCCGCTCTGGGCGAGGCCTGGCAGAAAGTGACTCATGCCGCCAAAACCGTCGTCACCCTGCTCAGCCAGGGTAAAATGGCGGAGCTTCCCGCTCCCCAGTCTTCTGTGGACGGGAATATCACTACCTACGATTACCAATGCCCTCTGGGCGCCGATCTGAACCCGGTAGTAAGCGTTTCCGACACCCGCTGGGCAATCAGCATGCCGAAGGCTTTCGGCCTGGAAGTCCTCAGGGAATCCGTGAAATCTCCGGCGCAGGGAGCCCCTCTCGAATTTCAGCTTAACCTGGTTCCGGTCCGTGACGCCCTGAAGAGCGCGGCGGAGGACAGCAAGAAGCTCCGGAAGACTGTGGAAACCCTGGATGTAATCACTTCCGATGTTACGGGAGTGCATGCCACGGGGCGCAAGGCCGCGGACGGCAGGGATGTGTACCACATCCATATTATTCCCGCCGCCAAGTAACGGCCTTCCTCCGCCCAGTTTTTCCTGCAGGCTTCCGGGAGTTTATTCCGGAAGCCTTTTTTGTTGATGGAGAAAAGGTTGTGTTCATGACGCAACGGTCATCCAGGTAGGCTTTAAAATTATGTACAAATGTATACAATTTGCGTACGCGCCAAGTTTTGGGCTTGCCAAAAGAAAGAGGGAAGTACATAATCAAAACCGTCAAATAAAGGGAATGGATTCCCTCTTCCAGTATTTACAGGAGTTGGCACAAGTAATGGTGAGAGAAAGACAATGAGCAGATTTTTCCAGTTCCTGTGGTTGGCGGCGTTGACCATGTTCGGCGTTATGGGCGGCAGCGCCTGTGCGGCGGAAGCAGGAGCGGAGCACGGATTGGAACAGGCTGCTCCCCATTTGTTTTCCATTCCGCTGCCCGGAGGCATTGAGCTCCCGGTGTCCAACTCAATGCTGATGCTGTTTCTGGCGGTTCTTCTGATAGGGGTAGTCGTATGGTCCGCCACCCGTTCCATGCGCATCCTGCCTTCCCGTTTGCAGAATGCGGTGGAATACTTTTTTGAGACTCTGTACAACTTTGTGAAGTCCCTTCTGGGGCCGCGCCTGACACGCAAGTACTTCTGGTACTTCGGGACCATTTTCACCATTATTCTGGTCAGCAATTACATGGGGCTTCTTCCCGGGGTGGGAACCGTCACTTACCATGGGGTGCCGCTGTTCCGCGGCGCGAATGCGGACATGAACGTGACGATGTTCCTGGGTATTTTTTATGCGCTGATGTGGCTTTACTGGTCTATCCGGGAGCAGGGACTGAAAGGCTTCTTTATGCATCTGTTCGGCCCCAAGGGAAGGCTGCCGGGGTTCATGGGATTTGTACTGGTGTTCATCTTCATCTTTGTGGGGCTGGTGGACGTCCTGAGCATCACGATCCGCCCCATTGCGCTGGCAGCCCGTCTTTACGGCAATATTTACGCCGGGGAGACGATTATTGACACTATGGCTCACATGTTCGGGCCCGTGCTCAGCGCCCTGTGCGTACTGCCGTTTCTGGCGATTGAACTGCTTGTGGGGTTCATTCAGGCTCTGGTTTTCCTGCTCCTGACGGCGATTTTCCTGAAACTTCAGGTAGGGGACGATGACGCCCACGGCCATACCTCCAAAAATGAGGAAAAGGAACTTCCCGTTCCGGACAGCCCGCCTCCCGGAAAAGCCTCATAAACCGTACCGCCAACTTTCCGTTCCGGACCATGGGCGACCTGTGGGGGAACGTTCAACAAAAAACATAAACCATACCAATAACATGATCGATCCTATCGCAATGACCTCCCTGGCCGAATTGTCCGGCAACGTAGGTTTCGGCCTCGTCACCATCGGCGCCGGCCTCGGCATTGGCCTCATCGGCTCGAAAGCCGCGGAAGCCACCGGGCGCAACCCCGGAGCCTCCTCCCCCATTATGGTGATTGCCATCACGCTGGCGGCCCTGATTGAAGGCGTGGCCCTGATCTCCATTTTTGTGAAATAAAACGGAAGTTCCGTTCCCGGAGGGAGCTTTTCCGCTCCGGGGCGGCGCGCCCGTCCCCTGCCGGTCCGGAAAATTTCCGGCATGTTCAAACCGCTCATCTTATGCTGAATCTCATAGCTGACCAAGCCTGGAATCCTTTTGCTCCCTTCGGGGTAACGAGTTGGGAGCCTTTTGTTGCCAACCTGATCGCTTTCATTCTGATGGTGGCGATCCTGCGGTATCTGGCGTTCAAGCCCATCCAGAACGTTCTGGAAAAAAGACGCCGGCGGATTGAAGAAGGAGAGGAAATGCGTGAGGAAAGCGAGCGGCAGCTGGCTTCCGTCAAGGAACAGACGCATGAAATGCTGGTGGAAGCAGGGGAAAAGGGGCAGGAGAAAATAGACGCCGCCAAGGCTGCCGCCGCCCGCCTGTTGGAAGAACAGGAAGCGGAAGCCTCCCGGAAGGCTGAGGAAATCATAAAAAAAGCCCGGCAGCTTGCGGAACTGGAACAGCAGAAAGAGCGTGAAGCGTTAAAAGAACAATTTGGCCAGCTGGTGGCCCTGGCTGCGGCCCAGGTTACCGGAAAAATGCTGACGGAAGAAGACCAGCGGAGAATCAACCGGGAAGCGATCGACAGCCTGGATTCCTGAAACGTTTATGAAGATCGAAAAGGACACGCAAAATGCCGCCCGCAGACTGTTCCGGCTCTGTATGGACGGGAATGCCGTGGCGGAGGACCGCGTGCGTCTGATCGCCCGGAAGATTGCGGAACGCAAGCCCCGCAATTATGCCGCTCTGCTGAAGGCTTTTTCCGGCATGGTGGAATATGCGGTGAAGAGCCGTACAGCCACTATTCAAAGCGCCGTGCCCCTTACGGAAGAGGAACGTTCCCTGATTCAGGCCAAACTGGAGGCCAGATATGGCGGCGCCCTCTACTACCGCTGGGAGGTGGAGCCGTCTCTGCTGGCGGGTGTCCGCATCCAGGTAGGGGATGACGTGAGGGACGGCTCCGTGCGTTCCAGAATCGACCGCCTGGCTGCGGTGGCCCGCATCCTTTCCAATTAACTAACGAATTTTTTCCCATGAGCAACATACTTCAAGAACTCGAAGCAGAAATAAAAAAAGCCACGGCTTCCGTCAGTCAGGAAAACGTGGGCGTCATTCGTTCCGTGGGGGACGGCGTCGCCAAGATTGAAGGATTGAGCGGCGTCATGCTCAATGAAATGATAGAGTTCCCCGGCGGGGTGATGGGGCTGGCGATGAACCTGGAAGAGCATGAGGCGGGCGCCGTGATTCTGGGGGATGATTCCAGGTTGAAGGAAGGGGACACGGTCAAGTGCTCCGGCCGCCTTCTTTCCGTGCCTGTGGGCCGTTCCCTGCTGGGCCGTGTGGTGAACACGCTGGGAGAGCCTATTGACGGCAAAGGGCCGATTGAGGCGGAAGCGTATTATCCGGTGGAAAAAATCGCCTCCGGCATCATCTCCCGCCAGTCCGTTTCCGTTCCCGTCCAGACGGGCATCCTTCCCATTGACGCCATGATTCCCATCGGCCGCGGCCAGCGCGAACTCATCATTGGGGACCGCGCCACCGGGAAGACCGCCATTGCCATGGATACCATGATTGCCCAGGCGGAACAGAACCGTCTGGCGGAGGAAGGCAAGCTTCCGGATCACCAGCCCCTTTACAATATCTACGTGGCTATCGGCCAGAAGCGCGCCAACATCAGCCGCCTGGTGGCGAAGCTGGAGGAAACGGGAGCCATGAAATATTCCATCGTGGTGGCGGCTTCCGCCTCCGATCCCGCCGCCATGCTGTACCTGGCGCCCTACGCCGGCTGCGCGATGGGAGAATACTTTATGGACAAGGGGGAAGACGCCCTTATCGTTTATGACGACCTTTCCAAGCATGCCGTGGCCTACCGCCAGATTTCCCTGATTCTGCGCCGCCCCTCCGGCCGTGAGGCGTATCCGGGGGACGTCTTCTACCTGCACAGCCGCCTGCTGGAACGCGCCGCGCGCATCAACAAGGAACACGGCGGCGGCTCCCTGACGGCGCTTCCCATTATTGAAACGCAGGCCGGCGACGTTTCCGCCTACATTCCTACGAATGTCATTTCCATCACGGACGGCCAGATATTCCTGGAAACGGACCTGTTCTACCAGGGGGTGCGCCCGGCCATCAACGTGGGCATTTCCGTCTCCCGCGTGGGTTCCTCCGCCCAGACGAAAATCATCAAGAAACTGGCCGGCTCCATTAAGCTGGATCTTGCCCAATTTACGGAATTGCAGGCGTTCGCCCAGTTCGGGTCAGATCTGGACTCCAGCACGAAGGCCAAGCTGGCCCGCGGCCAGCGCATCGTGGAGCTCTTTAAGCAGAACCAGTATGAACCCAAATCCCTGGGGCTGGAGGCCGCTGACTTGTATGCCATGCAGAAAGGGTACTTTGACGATGTACCGGTGGACAGGGTCAAGGAATGCCAGAACGCGTGGGAAGCGGTGATGCAGGATCAGCATCCGGACCTGCTGGAAAGCATCCTGAAGGAAAAAGACCTGACGCCGGAAATAGACGCAGGGCTTAAAGCCGCCATCGAATCCTTCAAGCTCAGCTGGAACTAACGATTACGGGAGTACTGACACATGGGCAATCTGAGAGATATCAGACGCCGGATCAAGTCCGTCAAAAACACGTCCCAGATCACCAGGGCGATGCAGATGGTGGCTTCCGCCAAAATGCGCCGCGCCCAGGACCAGGCCGTCAAGGGCCGCCCCTACATCCGCGCCCTGGCGGAAGTGCTCTACCATCTCCAGGATGAAATTGACACCAGCAACAGCCCCCTGATGCAAACCCACGGCGGGGCGGATCTGGTGCTGCTGGTGAATACGGACCGCGGCCTCTGCGGCGGCCTGAACGCCAACCTGATCAAAATGGTCCGGGAACAGGCCCCGGAAAACGCCCATTATATCACCATCGGCCGCAAGCTGAATGCGGCGCTCGCCAAATTGAATGAACGGTTGGAGGCCACCTGGAGCCTGACGGATCCCCTTTCTCTGCTGGAACTAAAGCCGGTATTTGATTTTATCGTGCAAAAGTTCAAGGCGGGGGAATATGGGCGCGTCTTCGTGGCTTTCTCCGGTTTTGTGAACACGATGGTTCAGAAGCCTGTCTTTCGCCAGCTTCTTCCCATTGAGCCGGAACCCCTGATGAACATGGCAAAGGCCGGCGGCTCCTCCCTGGACGGGGCGGAAGCCCATAAGCAATTTCTGCTGGAACCCAGCCCCGCCGCTCTGCTGGATACCATCCTGCCTCTTTACGTTTTCCACGGGCTGGTCCAGATTGTGCTGGAGGCCCGGGCGTCCGAACACTCCGCCCGCATGGTCGCCATGAAGGGGGCCACGGAAAACGCCAAAAACATCATCGGCGGCCTCACCCTGGATTACAACAAGGCGCGCCAGACGCAAATTACCAACGAACTTCTGGAAATTACCACGGCCATGCGCGCTATGGAATAACATGGCTCCGCTTTCTTTACCCGCCTTTCAAACAGAACATTCTTTCTTCTCCATTTCAACACCAAGTTTTTCCCATGATGAATAACACAGGCATTCTCGTTCAGATCATCGGCGCTGTGGTCGATGCGGACTTCTCCCAGGCAGAAACGCTTCCCGCCTTGCTCAATGCGCTGGAAGTGGACTATGAAGTTGACGGCAGGCGCAAGACCCTGGTTCTGGAAGTCCAGCAGCACATCGGAGACGGCTGGGTCCGCGCCGTGGCCATGAGTTCTACGGACGGTCTGCGGCGGGGGATGCCGGTGCGCGACACGGGGCGCCCTATTGAAGTGCCTGTGGGGCAGTGCGTGCTGGGACGTATTTTCAATGTGCTGGGGGAAGCTGTGGACGAGCGCGGCGAACTCTCCTGCGCCGGCATGAAGAGCATCCACCGCGGCGCTCCGCCGCTGGACGAACAATCCACCAGCACGGAAGTGCTGGAAACGGGCATCAAGGTCATTGACCTTATCTGCCCCTTCCTGAAAGGCGGCAAAATCGGCGCCTTTGGGGGTGCGGGGGTAGGCAAAACCGTGCTCATCATGGAGTTGATTAACAACATTGCCAAGGCGCGCAGCGGCCTCTCCGTCTTTGCCGGGGTAGGGGAACGTACCCGTGAAGGGAACGATCTGTACAATGAAATGATAGAGTCCGGGGTCATCAACCTGGAAAAACCGGAAGAATCCAAGGTGGCGCTGGTGTACGGACAGATGAATGAACCTCCCGGCGCCCGTCTGCGCGTGGCCTTGTCCGCCCTGACGATGGCGGAATACTTCCGTGACGAGGAGCATAAGGACGTGCTGCTGTTCATTGACAATATTTTCCGTTTCTCCCAGGCGGGGTCGGAAGTGTCCGCCCTGCTGGGCCGCACGCCGTCCGCCGTGGGTTACCAGCCGAACCTGGCGGAGGAAATGGCGGATCTTCAGGAACGCATCACTTCCACCAAGCACGGTTCCATCACATCCATGCAGGCCGTGTATGTTCCTGCGGACGACTTGACGGACCCGGCCCCGGCCACAACCTTCGCCCACCTGGACTCCACGGTGGTGCTGGAACGCTCTCTGGCGGCCCAGGGGCTCTTCCCGGCGGTGGAGCCGCTGTCTTCCACATCCAAGGCCCTGGCCCCGGAAATTGTGGGGAATGAGCATTATGAAGTGGCTCGTGGCGTGCAGATGGTGCTGCAGCGCTACAAGGACCTTCAGGATATGATTGCCATTCTGGGCATGGACGAACTTTCGGAAGAAGACAAGCTCATCGTGAGCCGCGCCCGCAAGATTCAGCGCTTCCTGACCCAGCCGTTCCATGTGGCGGAAGTCTTTTCCAGCATTCCCGGCGCCTATGTGCCCGTGGCGGAAACCGTCCGGGGGTTCAAGGAAATCCTGGAAGGCAAGCTGGATATGGTTCCGGAGGACGCCTTCTTCATGCGCGGCGGCATTGATGACGTTCTCAAGGAAGCCAAATAACCCTTTTCCCGCCGTTCCGAACCATGAGCATGGAGTTCAAAGTCATTACCCCGGATGAAGTGGCGGTTACCGCTACTGTAGAGTACGTTTATCTGCCCGGCAGCCTCGGGGAGATGGGCGTGCTGGAACATCATACGGCCCTGATTACCTCCCTGGAACCGGGGGAGCTCCGCTACAAGCCCATGGACGGCCCGGAGGAAAGCATGGTGGTAGGCACCGGCTTTGTGCAGGTCAATGGAAACCAGGTCCTCATGGTAACCGACCTCGCGATCAATTCCTCCCAGATTGATGAAGGCAGCGTGGAGCGGGCCATTCAGGAAGCGCAGGAGGTGCTCAAGACGCGTTCGGAAATGTCCCGCGAGGAACAGGCCCGTTTTGAAGCCAATCTGACCAAGCAGATCATGATGCTTAACTTCAAGCGCAAACACAAATCGTCGGGCCGATGATGGAGGAAGATTGGAACGATACATTTTACGACCTTTTCCGCGAAGCGGTGGGGCGCTACCATGAAGGCCACAGGAATGTGGACGGCTTCTTTACGGATCAGGAAATTATCTTTCTGTCTTCCATCGGTTGCCGCACGCGGGAATTGTTTGATTTTGTAGAAACCTATGCCCGCACGGGAGAACCTTCCCCCACCACGGTTCTGCTGATGGCGGCGGCGCGCCGGGACTTCTTCCTGACTGTCCAGCACGGGCAGTTTTACCAGGGGAAACCTGTGATCGGGTATGATTTGCCGGGGTTCGGCGACGAACTCTGCGGTCTCCCCTACCTTCCGCGCCTGATTGCCAAGGCGCGGGCCAAGCTCGTCGGTTCCATGGGGGATGACATCATTTACTGCTGTGAGAATGACCGCCGTTTCTTCCGGGACCATGGAAACATTCATCCCGCCGACTTTCTGCGGGTAGTCTGGGCAGCCGGAGACAGCGACCCGAAGGTGTACGATTACGTACGCCAGCGCACCTTGAGTGTTTCCTCTGCTGTTCCGGATAATGAGCAGACGTAAAAAATGGAAATGCCCGGAATGGGATGATCGTTGATGCTGGAGAATACCGGAAACGGCTCGTTTCTTTCAGCTTTTGTGGACGTTATTCTTCATAAGGCGCCAGCTCCAGCTGGCCCAGCGTATCGGGGCGGCCTTTCAGGGCCATGCGCTTGAGGTATTTGGCGAAAGAGGGGCGGCGGTGGTATTTGCCGACGATTTCTCCCGTCGTTTTCAGACGCAGGAGATATTTGTACGTGGTGACGCGGATGGCGTCCGGTTTGGCGGAGGCACACGGGACAGCCCCTATTTCCCTGCAAATTTGTTTCCATCGCGGTCCGTGGGTGCGTTCTCCGTGGCGGGTCCATGCCAGGGCGTGGGCGATCTCATGCAGAATCGTGTCACGGATTTCATGAGGGGTCTCCAGGTTGGCGCGGACGAAGTGGATGGAAATCGTAATGCTTTTTTCCAGCAGGCGGCATACGCCCAGCCTTCTTTTGGCCCGGTCCCAGCCGAATTGCCAGTCTGCCAGACCAAGTTCATCCATTTTCAGGCGGGCGTAAGTTTCAATATTCCGGAAGCTGTCGCGTTCGCCGGATTGGTCGTTCCCCATGGTCATGTTGCGGGGAAAGCATAGCATGAAATGCGGGGCAGGGAATATGGAGAAAGGCATCATGACGGAGTTGCCGCAGAGGATGGGTTTTTCCGGAAACGGTCGTTTATTTACGGAGCCTGAGAAAAAGAAAGTCTTTGGAAAGATTGGCGTACATAACGCCGTAGTTGGGATATTGCCATGAGTTCACTTTCCGATACGAGGCCGCAGAGGATTGCGGCCATTGACGCCCTGCGGGGATTTGACATGTTTTTCCTGACCGGGGGCCTGGCTCTGGTTGTGGCCGGCATCAATCTTTTTTACGACCGGAGCCCCGAGTGGCTGGTGAAGCACAGCACGCACGTGGCTTGGGAGGGATTCGCCGCTTGGGATCTGGTGATGCCCCTCTTTTTATTTATTGTGGGAACGGCCATGCCGTTTTCCTTTTCCAGGCGCATCGGTTCGGAACCCCTGTGGAAGATTTACCTGAAAGTTGCCAGGCGGGTAGTGGTGCTTTTTTTGCTGGGCATGGTGGTGCAGGGAAATCTGCTGAGTTTTGAACCGTCCAAAATGTCCCTGTACTGCAATACGCTCCAGGCCATCGCTTCCGGCTACCTGATTGCGGCCATTTGCCTTCTTCATCTGTCCGTCCGGTGGCAGGTAGCGGCAACGGGGGGGCTGCTGGCTGTGTACTGGCTGGTCATGAAGTTTGTTTCCTTTTCTGACCCAGCGGTGGGTTCCTGTGCGGCAGGAATGCTTGAACCGGGGAGAAATCTGGCCCTGCTGCTGGATAAATACCTGATGGGAAACTGGCAGGATGGAACGAATTATGCATGGATTCTGGCGCAGTTCGGTTTTGGCGCCATGACCATGCTCGGTCTGCTGGGCGGCCAGATTCTGAAGCGGGTGCAGGGGCATGGGAAAAAGCTGGCGTGGCTGTTATGTTCGGGCGCGGGCTGCCTGGCGCTGGGGTATGTCTGGAGCCTGGATTTCCCGATAATCAAGCGTTTGTTCACCAGTTCCATGGTGTTGTGGGCGGCGGGATGGTGCTATTTGCTGCTGGCCCTGTTCTACCTGCTGACGGATGTGCTGAAATTGAACTGGCTGACATTCTTTTTCTCCGTAATAGGGAGCAATGCCATTTTCGTGTACATATGGGTATCTCTGTGCCCCCCTACGAGCAATTTCTCCCGGGTATTGTTTACCGGGTTTAGCGGGTGTTTCGGGGATGCGGACAGGTTTGTCTTTTATCTCTGCAATTATGCCCTGATTTGGGGCGTGCTGTATTACATGTACAAAAACCGGACCTTCATCAAGGTCTAGGCTTGTTTTCAGACCTC
>ULOS01016033.1_pt1 | contig 12463 bp, 7 predicted proteins | sample 1952701 | NCBI WGS metagenome assembly ULOS01 (sample SAMEA4835607, study PRJEB28245) | human gut metagenome | biome: gut microbiome; material: fecal sample | place: Denmark | collected 2008 | reverse complement strand
TATCTTAGCCCAAAGGTCGGTCCCGGTACTGGTGTTCATTTGATCGTTTCCGACTCCGGCATTGTATGTTGCCAAGTCTGCCTTTCCGTCGGCCTTGTCCGAACTGTTATAGTATTCTATATCTGTATTGTATCCATACCAAATGGCACGTGCACGATAGTTTTGCTCTCCAAATTCCTGATAGATATTGGCAATGGTGCCTTGTGCATATTCATAAGTACTGAAAATGTTCTTACCGTCTAAAGATGAAGGAGAACTTTGATCTAAGAAATCACTGCAAGAAGACAGACTAGCAAGAAGGGCGACAGCTGTCAATGATTTAATCGTTATATTTTTCATTTCTTTTTCGTTTTAGAAGTTTAAGTTAAGACCTATTACAAACTGGCGGCTCTTCGGGTATGCAGAGTAGTCTACTCCCGGAGTAAGAGCTGTTTTGTTTCGGGTGGAAACTTCAGGGTCGAAGCCTGAATAACCGGTCAGACAAAATACATTATAACATGTGGCGTAGAAACGCAAATTGTTAATACCCACTTTTCTAGTCAGGGACTGCGGTAGAGTATAACCTACTGTTAATGTAGACAGACGTAGGAAGGAGCCATCTTCAACAGCCCAGTCGGTCAATACATAACTGGTATAGGGTGACCACATGGTAGTATTGGCGTTTAATGCAGCCAACTGTGCGGGATCGTTTACCAAGTTTCCGTTGGCGTCAAGGTTTGTCCAACGTTTGCCTTCGGCCATAATGTCGATCATGTTACGGTAATAGTATTGATAGGACGAAGTATATTCAATCTTATTGGCATTATAAACGTCATTACCGATACTGTAAGTGAAGTTTGCACTCAAATCAAAACCATATACGCGACCTGAAAGGGCGAAACCACCACTGGCTTTAGGATTGGTATTACCGATAACGGTACGGTCTTTTTCATCAATGACATTGTCACTGTCGTCTATATTCTTCAGTTTTAAGGCACCCGGACGGAGATAACTGGCACCGATAACACCTGCATTGTTTGCTACATCTTGTTTCAATACCCATTTTTCACCGCTGGCATAATAGTCTTCAAAGTCACTTACTTCATAACGTCCGGCAGTTACATATCCGTAGATCTCACCTACTGAATGGCCTGGTTTCACGATGAAGTCATCCTGAATCTGTGTTGAGGCCCAACCGGATGATGCCGGATATTGTGATAATGTACCCAGGTTCTTTACTTTGTTTTTATTGAAACCTACGTTACCATTGAAGCTCAGCTCATAGTTTTTCTTGCTGATGATGTTCCAGGTAAGAGATATTTCAAAACCTTTGTTCTCAGTCTTACCGAGGTTGCGGTACTGGTAGTCATAACCGGAACCGGAAACAGGGAATGCGATTAGTAAATCTTTAGTCGTATTCTTATAATATTCGATGCTACCGGTCAGCTTGCCACCGAATAAGGTATAATCCAAACCAACGTTACGGGTAACGGTCGTTTCCCATTTCAAGTCCGGATTGGATGCGTAGGAACCACTTTGACCTGAGGCAATGCCGCTTGTCCAATAAGAAGGGAATTGATTGAGCCAAGTAGTAGAACCGGAAGACCATACGGGAGAAGTCTGGTCGGCGGGAATATTGTTATTACCTGCGGTACCATAAGAAAAACGTATTTTCAAATCATCAAGCCAATTCTGGGTCTTCTCCATGAACTTTTCTGAGGAAATACGCCATGCTACGGCAGCTGAAGGGAAATATCCCCAACGATTGCCTTTAGAGAATTTGGAAGAACCATCGGCACGGAATGTACCGCTAATCAAATATTTGCTTTGGAAATCGTAATTGACACGTCCGAAGTAGGAAAGCAAGTTGTCGTCTGCGTTAGTATATTTGTCTACACTATAAGGAGTACCTTGTGAAGACAAGGCCCAAGCCTGAGAAGCAGTAAAGCTGACAGGAAAGAAGCTCAGACGGTCATCATTCAATGAACTTTTTTTATTGATAGTCTCTTCACCAACCAATACATTCAGGTTGTGGTCTTTATTCTTGATGATATCTTTGAAGTTGTAATTTACTGTATTGGTATTGCGGAAAGTCTTACGCTGCGTGTCGGCAAAATAAGCCATCGGATGAACACCTTCTGTATCGGAACTGTTGGTACGTGCATTGTAAGTACTTGGACCATAATATTTCTTATCGGTATTGTAGTACCAGTCCAGACCGAACTCTGTTTTGAACTTGAAGTTCTTGAAGATTTCCCATGAAAAGCTTCCATTCATGTTGAAAGTCTGACGGTTCTGCTTGCGGTCTGTGTCATATACTGATGTAATCGGGTTTGTCAACTGAAAATCCGGGTCATAACTGTCACTCAAATCAGGAAAGTTAAACATCGGGTAGATCATAACGTTCTTCATGCGTGAGTCGGCTGAAGATACTTCACTCTTGCTTTCATTGGCACCTGCACCGTTTACTGTGGTATTGGCATAACGCATAGAGAAGTCGAGGCTGACTTTATCATTCACCTTGTGGTTAAGTTTTAAGCTTAAATTATCACGTCGGAAAGAAGACCCCAGCATGATAGCTTTGTCATTCATGTGGGCATATCCCATGTTGAATTTAGTTTTGTCCGAACCACCGCTAATTGTCAAGCTATGATTGAAGGTATTTCCTGTACGGCCGAATACTTGGTCTTGCCAGTCATTGGTTGGGGCGTTTTCATACAAGTCTGCATCTTGCCAGTTGCCGAAAAGACTGGTAAATTTGCTTTCATTACCTCTCAACAAGGCGTATTCTCTTTGCCATTTTACATAATCAGTTGCGCTCAATGTCTCCAAGGTCTTTGCCATTTTTTTCCAGGAATAGTAGGTATTATAAGATACACTCAGTTTTCCTTCCTTTCCGCTTTTAGTCGTTACCAGAATTACACCGTTTGCACCGCGGGAACCGTAAATAGCTGTAGAAGATGCATCTTTCAGTACAGTCATATCCTCAATATCGGATGCGGGAATGTCGCTGATAGACTCTACCGGGAAACCGTCTACGATAAACAGCGGAGTATTGTCACCTGTGATAGACCCACCACCACGTACGCGAATCTTCATTTCTGCGTCAGGAGAACCTTCGGTAGTGGTGATTTGTACACCCGCCATTTTACCTTGCAAGGCTTCTGTTGCCGAAGCTACGGGAACGGCGCTCAATACTTCGGAACTAACCGTAGCAACGGAACCTGTGATATCTTTCCGTTTGGCTGTACCATAGCCGATAACAACGACTTCATCTAATGCTTTGGTGTCGTCAGACAAAGTTACGTCGATTTTGTTTTTTCCTTTGATTGCAATTTCTTGTGTCTTCATACCGATGTATGAAACAATAAGAGTGGCATTGGCAGGAACTTTGAGAGAGAAATCACCATCCAGATTGGTAATCGTACCATTGGAGGTATTTCCTTTTTCTACGATGGAAGCACCGATAATTGGATCTCCGGTTGCATCTTTCACATTACCGGTTGCGGTAATAGTCTGCGCTGATACGCTTAGCGAAAAAACTGCTAATATCATTAGCAGTAAAACTCGCATGTTTTTCATTCTTTTAGACATCATTTTTCTTTTAATATATAGATTGTTAATATTATAAACATTCGGTTACTTGTAAGGCTTTGTTTGTGCAAAAATAAGTCATCGACAGCGCTATCTATGTGCAATAATTGTTTTTATCATGGGAAATATTGTTTTTCCACCTCTGAGTAACAAAAAAGCGGAAGTATTGCTATATACTTTCCGCTTTCCTGTGTCTGTTTGGAAGTGTTATGTGTCAAAATTCTATTTCTTTGTGGGGAATAAATGATTGACCAGATTGTTCATATATACTTCCAGATTTGTGTATTCCGGACTTAAACTATACTTAGTACCATCGGCAGGGTCGTTCGGATCCAAATTATTTTTCTTTTCCCATTCATCCGGCATCCCGTCGCCATCGGTATCGACTAAAGTTCCTTCCGATTTATATTCCGGCCATCCTCCTACATCCGATGGCTGGTCTATCATGCCGTTGGTGCTACCGTGGGAACCTTCATAAGTATAATTACCTTTGCGGGTTTCTTCTACAATGCGTTTGTCTATTATGTCACGACGATACGAAGCACCGGCATATTCGAGCACGTCTTTATATGCTTTTTTCGCAGATTGCAAGGAAGTACGTTCGGCTATATTGAAAGCTTTAGAGGACAACAACTTTTTTTCAGGTGCAAAGTCGTTCTTGATTACCAGTCCGTAGGCATTGTCTCTGTTCACTTTGTAAAGAGCTTCTTTTTGTTTATCGGTGAGTTTAGAACAAGTAGGGTCCATATAATTACCATTAAAGTAGAATATACCGTGGACACCGGCTTCATTCTTATTCGTTCCATCGTCGGCGTATGCGGTAAACAAACGTTTAAAAGAACCTTTTGTAGCGCTGAAAGGTCCCGGTTTATAATAGTTGTTAATGAAATTGTAGGAACCTCCTTCGCCGGCATAAGCTCCGTCACTACCATAATTATAGATTACATTATTGAATAAATCAACTTTTTCTTCTTCCGGTTTACCTGTATAGCGGCTTCCGCAAAGACGAGGAGTACGGTTGGTGTGATGAGCCAATAAGTTGTGATGAAAAGTTGCAGTCTGTCCTCCCCAAATGCCTCCATAGCCGTGAGCTCCTTTTTCATGAATGGAGTTGGCAAGGCTTTCGCTGATGATGCACCATTGGAGAGTGAAATTGCGATTATTATAAAAAGTGGCGCATTCATCGGTACTCCAACTCATGGAGCAGTGGTCAATGATAATATTTTGGTGGTTTTTGATGCCGTTCATAGCGTCGTCTCCTTTTTGTTTGATGTCAACTCCCATGCGTGAGCGGATAAAACGGACAATTACATTGTCGGCTTGAATGGAGAAAGTATAGTTTTTTAGGCAGATACCGTCACCTGGAGCTGTTTGTCCGGCAATGGTCAGGTCTCCATTGTTGACTCTCAGAGGTTTTTGCAGCTCTATGATTCCGTCTACTGCAAAAACGATTGTGCGAGTACCTTTTTGGTTGATAGCCCAACGGAAAGTTCCTTCGGAACCGTCATCGGCTAGTGAAGTCACTATATATACAGTACCTCCGGCACCTCCTGTTGTATACTTTCCGGCACCATCTGCTCCGGGAAAAGCTATAATTTTGTTTCGATCAGGGGTCGGATAGTCTTTCTTCTCATTATTGACACTTTTATTATCCTGTATATCAATGGATATATAGGTTGTCGCACTTACCATTATAGGAATAGTAAGTAAAATGCACAGTGCTGCCGGTAGTTTTTTATTCATGCTCTTTCTTTAGTTGATTATTGTTTTGATATGGAACTTTATTTTGATTTTCGTTTTAATGGCGTAAAGGTATGAATATTTAGGTAGCTACGTGTGTAATAATTGTTATTCGCATAGTATTTATTGTTATTTGAAACTTGTCTTTTTTTTAATTCAACCATAATTAATCAACAATAAATACAAAGTGAAAAACAAATATTGCACATGAGTATATTTCTGTTTCCATACTTTTGTGAGGTGAACTCGTTCGTAATAAAAAGGATAATCACTTTAAACTACCAGGAACATGAAAGGACTAATAAAAGGACAACTTGTTATTTGGGCTTATAAAGAAAATATATTGGGAATTATATTGTCGGCTTTCCTTTTTGGGGGAGTAGTTGCCTGTTCGGATGAACAGGCAACAGAAAAACAGTTGACAGATGAATCGGGGCTACCGGAATATCCTATCCCCGACCGTACCACCATTGTTGCTTTTCCGGGAGCTTATGGTGCCGGAAAGTATACAACAGGAGGTGCGGGAGGTACTGTATATATAGTGACTTCATTAGCTGATGATGGGGCGGTGGGTACTTTACGTCATGCTATACAGCAGAAGGGAAGACGTACAATAGTCTTTGCAGTCGGAGGAGTGATCGAATTGCAGAAACAACTAGTTATCACCAACGATGACATTACTATTGCAGGTCAAACAGCTCCGGGTAAGGGAATCTGTTTGAAGGACAACACTTTGCGGGTGAATGCCAATAATGTAATTATTCGTTTCCTCCGTTGTCGTATGGGAGATGAAAAACGAATAGAGGATGATGCGATGAATGGTTATCAGAATAATTATCCCGGAAAGCAGAATATTATTATTGACCATTGTTCCATGAGTTGGAGCACTGATGAATGTGCCTCATTTTATGGGAATACTAATTTTACAATGCAGTGGTGTATTCTCAGCGAAAGCTTGTGGCATTCGATACATGAAAAAGAGGCTCATGGTTATGGTGGAATATGGGGTGGCTCACCTGCCACATTCCATCATAATTTGTTGGCTCATCACAGTAATCGGACTCCGCGTCTTTGTGGAAGTCGTTATTCGAATCGGGCAGATGTGGAAAAGGTGGACTTATGTAATAATGTAATTTATAATTGGACTAATGAAGGTGCTTATGGAGCTCAGGGAGGTTATTACAATATTATGAATAACTATTATAAACTAGGTCCTGCTTCCGCCAAGGATAAAACCCATGCACGTTTTTTCACCGCTTATATAGATGATGGAAAGAATGCCCAAGATGCCGGAGTATTTGGTTACTTTTATGTGAATGGCAATATAATGGACAATACATGTGTGGACTTGTCAGGCGAACAGCAGAAGGAGATTGCCAGCGCCAACGCCAATAATATTTCTTCTACTGCATTCAAGGTAAAGAATGACGAAAGAACATCTTCTGACTTATTGTTGGACATGCGCATTGATATCCTTTCTGATTACAGTTTTATGCAATCTGCTACAGACGCTTACGAAACTGTGCTGGCGTATGCAGGGGCATGGACATGTGGCTGGAAGGATAATGAGTATATCATTCCGGAGCGAGATAAGATTGATAGGCGTATTGTAAGTGAAACTGCTAATGGTACTTATAGTACTAATGCATCTAAAGGTGGTGGATATGGTTTGATAGACAGTCAGGTGGATACTATAGAAAAATGGGACGAATATATAACTGCAACCTCTTCTCTTGTCGATACAGACAAGGACGGTATACCGGACGGATGGGAAATAGCAAAAGGTCTAAATCCTAATGATGCGTCTGATGGGGCGAAGTATAATTTGAGTGCTGCTTATACAAATCTAGAGGTGTATCTGAATGGCTTGGTGGAGAATACTTTTCCGGCAAGTCATCCCAAATAATTGTTTTTTAATGATTAGATTTCTTAGTTCTATTTGCTTGTGAAAGCAGGTAAAACAATGAGTATTATGATAAGTTTCATCGGTTTTTATCCGGTATTCATCGGATTATTGACCGTAAATCAGCAGAAAAGCCTGTAAAAGCATAAAGAAATGGCGTATCTTTGAACCATTAATCAATTAATAATAGAAATAATGGAAGAGAAACAAAAAACTTTGTCTGCTACAGGCTTTTCCGGTAAATATCTGGTAGCTTCACTTTTTATCCTTTCGGGGATACTACTGTTTGCCCGCAATATGGGATGGATTACTGCTGAATTGTTTAGCACGATAGTATCCTGGTATTCTCTTTTTATTATATTAGGTATATATTCGATGATACGTCGCCATTTTGTAGGAGGAATAATTCTTTTGTTGATTGGTGTCTATTTCTTATTGGGTGGGCTTTCATGGTTGCCTGAGAATTCTCAGGCAATGGTCTGGCCTCTTGCTTTGATAATAGCGGGTGTTTTGTTGATTTTCAAATCCCGAAGAAGAGGGCCTTGGTCTCATAGCCATATGGCACATCATCGCAAGGAATGGATGAAACGGAGAGGTCTGGGTATGAACTTTAAAGAAGAACAGCAACAATGCGAGTCTGTCGATGGCTTTTTGCATTCGGAAAATGTTTGGGGAGCGGCACGTCATGTCGTACTTGATGAGCTATTCAAAGGAGCTATTGTTCGTACTTCGTTCGGGGGTACAGTTATTGATTTGCGTCATACCCATATTGCGTTGGGAGAAACTTATATCGATCTGGACTGTAGCTGGGGAGGAGTTGAGATTTATGTTCCTTCCGATTGGAAAGTAGTATTCAAATGTAATACTTTCTTCGGTGGCTGTGATGATAAACGTTGGCATAACGGGGATATTAACTATGAGAGCATATTAGTAGTTCGAGGTACGCTTTCTTTTGGAGGTCTGGAGATAAAAGACTAGTGTATGAAAGCACATCCAATTATAGATTACCCTTATCGTTGGATTCCGATACTGCTGCTTTTGCTGGTGTTGGTTGCGGCTCAGGTAGCATTAGTCTGCCTATACACCGGAGCTGATTACCTTCCTGCCTTGGTAGATGGGATAGCAACGATGGGTTGGTTAGCTGCCTTAGCCTATCTGGCATGGTATGTTGTCGGGCTCGTTTCGTTGTTGCAGACAGATATTATCATGATAGTGGTAGGAAGTCTGCTTTGGCTGGCAGGTTGTTTTATGGTTTGTGATAGTATGGTACGGATAGCAGGTATATCCTATATCCCTTTTACACAGACAATCCCTTTCCGGTTATTGTTCGGGTTGCCGGTTCTGATTGCGGTAACTCTTTGGTATCGTTTGATTACCGCTAAAGAAGAAGTTTTGAATCAGGAACTTGAAAAAGAACTGATTGCGCATCAGGTAGTTGAGGCGCCGGTGGAAGTTCCGGCTGGATTAATTGATCGAATCACAGTGAAAGACGGTTCACGTATTCATTTGATTAAAGCGGATGAACTAATCTACATACAAGCTTGTGGTGATTATGTGATGTTAATCACTCCTTCAGGAGAATACCTGAAAGAACAAACTATGAAATATTTTGAAACGCATCTGCCGCCTGAAACATTTGTTCGTGTTCATCGTTCGACTATTGTCAACGTAACACAGATATCACGGGTTGAACTGTTCGGGAAAGAAACATATCAATTATTACTAAAAAACGGGGTTAAGCTCCGGGTAAGCCTTTCCGGTTACAGATTATTGAAAGAAAGACTGGGATTATAAAACTGATTTTATGACTGAAGATAAAACTTTCATTTATTAATCAAAAATAAGCATACATATACTATTGTTTAGTATCCTCATATAAAATCCTCTTTATATTCTGGTTAAAGAATACAAAGAGGATTATTTTATTGACGTGAGTTGCATGGGGTATGGTGAGATGAAATCATAATTGGGGAATAAATTGCACAATACTTTCACAAGTGTCCTCCCGTCAATGCCTAAAATCAAGACAAATCTAGTTAAATAGTTTCTCCTTTTGCAATATTTATTAATTTATCTTATGGTATTTATGATTATTTTAATATATTGAAGATATTTTGGGGCATCTTTTTTTACCTCGCTAATTTTTCTTATGTTTGTAGATTAAATAATGAATGAACAGTAATGAATATGTCAACTCATCTTCTATATAATGATTTTCCAACTTTTCTGCGTAAGTATTTTCCCTATAAAGTACAAAAGATTTCGTTGAACGCGGGTTTCACTTGTCCTAACCGTGACGGGACGAAAGGGTGGGGCGGTTGTACCTATTGTAATAACCAGACCTTTAATCCTGATTATTGCCGGACAGAGAAGTCGGTCACTGCTCAGTTGGAGGAAGGTAAATGTTTCTTTGCCCGTAAATATCCTGAAATGAAATATCTGGCCTATTTTCAGGCATATACTAATACATATGCAGAGTTAGAAGGATTAAAACGTAAATATGAGGAAGCGTTGGAAGTAGAAGACGTAGTGGGGTTGGTGATTGGTACTCGTCCGGATTGTATGCCGGAAGGGTTGTTGCGCTATCTGGAGGAATTGAACAAACACGCTTTTCTAATGGTAGAATACGGTATTGAGAGTACTTGTGATAGAACTTTGCAGCGCATAAACCGCGGACATACTTATGAGGATACCGTAGAAACTGTCGGGCGGACGGCTGCTTGTGGCATTCTCGTAGGCGGACATATCATTCTAGGACTTCCGGGAGAAACATCTGACGCTATGGTGGCGCAAGCGGGAATCCTGTCTGACCTTCCTTTGTCAACTCTTAAAATTCATCAGTTACAGTTGATTCGCGGGACCCGTATGGCGCACGAATATGATATAAACCCGGCGGATTTTCATCTGTTCACGGAGGTAAACGAATATATTGATCTGGTGATTGACTATGTCGAACATCTTCGTCCGGATATGGTTGTAGAACGTTTTGTCTCTCAATCTCCTAAAGATTTATTAATAGCTCCGGACTGGGGATTGAAAAATTATGAATTTGTAGTACGTTTGCAAAAAAGAATGAAAGAAAGAGGTGCTTATCAAGGGAAGAAGTACAGGGATTCGGAAAAAAGAATTATTTTTGCAGGTGATAAATTTGCCACTGAATAATTACCTGTTTTTTAGAGGAAGCCGGTGGTGAAAGTGAAATTAATAAAGTTGAAGAATGGAGAAAACAAGAATTAAAGGAAATGTCCACTACGTGGGAGTGAATGACCGTAATAAACACCGTTTTGAAGCGATGTGGCCGTTGCCCTATGGAGTTTCGTATAACTCTTATCTGATTGATGATGAAATGGTGGCATTGGTGGATACAGTAGACATCTGTTATTTTGAAGTATACCTGCGTAAGATCAAGCAAGTGATCGGTGAACGTCCTATCAATTATTTAATAATAAATCACATGGAACCGGATCATTCCGGATCTATCCGATTGATAAAACAGCATTATCCGGAGATTATTATCGTGGGTAATAAGCAGACATTCGGCATGATTGAAGGTTTCTACGGTGTGACCGGGGAACAATATCTGGTGAAGGACGGAGATTTTTTGGCTTTAGGTCGCCATAAACTGCGCTTTTACATGACCCCTATGGTGCATTGGCCGGAAACGATGATGACATTTGATGAGACTGACGGAGTTCTTTTCTCCGGCGACGGCTTCGGATGTTTCGGTACAGTAGACGGTGGCTTTCTGGATACCCGTATTAATCTGGATAAGTATTGGGGAGAAATGGTTCGTTACTATTCTAATATCGTAGGTAAATACGGAAGTCCTGTACAAAAGGCTTTGCAGAAACTTGGCGGACTTCCTATTTCTGCTATTTGTTCTACTCATGGACCGGTGTGGACAGAAAATATAGCTAGAGTGATCGGTATATATGATCGTTTGAGCCGTTATGACGCTGATGAGGGAGTAGTTATCGCATACGGAAGTATGTATGGAAATACAGAACAAATGGCTGAGGCTATTGCCGAAGAACTTTCTGCACAAGGAATCAAGAATATTGTAATGCATAATGTTGCTAAGAGCCATCCTTCCTATATTATAGCAGATATTTTCCGTTATAAGGGATTGATTATCGGTTCTCCTACATATAGCAATCAGATTTTCCCGGAGGTAGAATCATTGCTTTCAAAGATTCTGGTGCGTGAGGTGAAAGGACGTTATCTGGGTTATTTCGGTTCTTTCGCATGGGCAGGTGCTGCGGTGAAACGTGTGGCAGAGTTTGCAGAAAAGAGCAAATTTGAACTGGTAGGCGATCCGGTAGAGATGAAGCAGGCGATGAGGGATATTACCTATACTCAATGCGAGAATCTGGCACATGCCATGGCAGAGCGCTTGAAGAAAGACCGTTAAAACAGTGAATAAGATTATTAATTTATTAACTAACCTATAAAACAATCGACTTATGAGACTTATTATTCAGCCGGACTATCAGTCCGTATCTCAGTGGGCTGCACATTACGTTGCTGCAAAAATAAAAGCTGCCAATCCAACCCCTGAAAAACCGTTTGTATTGGGTTGTCCTACCGGATCTTCTCCTCTGGGCATGTACAAAGCTTTGATCGATCTGAATAAGAAAGGAATCGTTTCCTTCCAGAATGTAGTAACATTCAATATGGATGAATATGTAGGACTGCCGAAAGAACATCCGGAAAGCTATTATTCTTTTATGTGGAATAACTTCTTCAGTCATATTGATATCAAGGCTGAAAATACGAATATCCTGAATGGCAATGCTCCTGACCTGGATGCAGAATGTGCACGTTACGAAGAAAAGATTAAGTCTTATGGCGGTATCGACTTGTTCATGGGTGGTATTGGTCCTGATGGACATATCGCTTTCAATGAACCGGGTTCTTCATTGACTTCACGTACTCGTCAGAAAACATTGACTACGGATACAATCATTGCTAACTCTCGTTTCTTTGACAATGATATCAATAAAGTGCCTAAGACTGCTTTGACAGTAGGCGTGGGTACTGTTCTTTCTGCCAAAGAAGTGATGATTATCGTGAATGGACACAACAAGGCCCGTGCACTGTATCATGCCGTAGAAGGTTCTATCACTCAGATGTGGACAATCAGTGCATTGCAGATGCATGAAAAAGGTATTATCGTATGTGATGATGCTGCGACTGAAGAATTGAAAGTAGGAACTTACCGTTATTTCAAGGACATTGAAGCTGGTC
>ULOS01029469.1_pt1 | contig 12559 bp, 12 predicted proteins | sample 1952701 | NCBI WGS metagenome assembly ULOS01 (sample SAMEA4835607, study PRJEB28245) | human gut metagenome | biome: gut microbiome; material: fecal sample | place: Denmark | collected 2008 | reverse complement strand
GGATTTCTCAAAAAACAGGCTAATCGGAGGACAACCCCATTTCAAAAAACAGGACAGCTTTTCAGAGAATGTAGATTTCTTCATATTTGCGTGATATAATCCGTAAATAACGGATTTAACTAGAAAAACAACACTGCAACGTGAAGTTGACAATGTGCATTTGCTGAGAGATAGATAATGACACCTCGCTTTGGTAGAATTATGCTATCAAAACCAAAGGAGGTAACACCTATGAATTTAGGCGAAAAAATCTACAAACTCAGAAAGGAAAAGGGTCTCTCTCAAGAAGCTCTTGCAGAACTCGTGGGAACAACCCGACAAGCAATCAGCAAGTGGGAGAACAATCAAGGGTATCCAGAAACAGAGAAGTTGTTAATGCTCTCTAATGTCTTTGAGGTCTCCATTGACTTCTTGCTGAAAGATGAAAAAACAGAAACAGGGGCAGAAGAAAAAGGATACTATGTAAGTCGTGAAATGGCTGTTGGCTATATCGGGAACGAAAAGAAAACAAGCAAATTTTTCGGTGCAGGGTGTGCTCTGTTTGCGTTGTCCGGTATCCCCTACATTGCATTTAACCGTACCCCTTCAATGGGACTGCTTTTGGGAATGTCCTGCTTTATCCTTGCCGGAATTATCGCTATCGTAGTATCAATGTTTGTATCGAAAGACGAATACAAGGTTTTGAAACGGGAGCCGCTTCTTTTTGACTACGATTTTTTGAAAGGGCTGACAACCGAATATCTTTCACGCAAGAGAAAGTATGTTATTGTTGCCATTGTCAGCACTGTTCTGTTTATCGCTGGTCTTTTGGTACTTGCGGTTACTGTTCGAGGAATATTTCCGTGGACAGATTATCATGTTATCGTCTTTCTGGCTTTGGCAGTTGGAATATTTGGCGTTGTATTTTCTGCTGGTGTAATGGAGGCTTACGAAATCTTAGTGCATAATGATAACCACTCAAATAGTGTTTGGTTTAAGATCAAGCGTAAAGTAAAATCAAAAATCGACAAGTGGTAATCCTTACAGGATCAAAATGATACCGACCGCTGACCAAAATCTGTACAAATTGGTCAGTGGTCTTTCTTTATTCACATTTGCATGATATAATTAGAAAAATCAAAAAACAGGACAGGAGGGCGAGCATGAATCAAGAACTGATGACATTGGATTTTTGGCAGGATACGGTCATATATGAGGATAAAACACTTCCTATCGGCACTCTTGCCTGTGATGCGCTGAATGTTCCTGCTGATACCATCGCAAAAATGAATGAGCAATGCGAGAAAATCAATCTGCTGCTTGGTCTGCTGAACGCTGGACAGGATGCTTCCGCACTCTTTCCTATGGCAAGGGAAGCTGCACTGACAATGCTGGATATTCTCAGCAAAACGCCGCCATTCTCCTATATGAACATACCACAGCACCGAGAACGGATAGAAAAGGTCTTTACTGCCGACAATGCGCTGAAATATGTGGAGTTTGCCATAAAAGCCGCAACCGACTCCTTGCAGTTTGAAGAAGTTCCGAGATATACGGATGCGATGATGCTCCAACGCTATACCGCTGTATTCGGGCATCTGGCATACTCTCTTGGGGAATACCAAACCGCAATGCTTGATTTTGCGGAAAAATCAGACGGCAACGAAGCAGACCGCACCGCAGAGGGATTCGCTAAAATGTTCGGCAGCTATTTCCCGCCGAAATTCTCTATCACAGATGGCAATGCATGGATGTCTACCCTGAACAACTCCGTTCAGTATGTGTCTGTTATCCGTCCTGGCGAGGATGTGGCAAAGTTGGTCAAGCGGATGCACTATGTTTCTTTTGTAGGAATGTTTCGGTCTGATCTCTTTGAGGGCTTGTGTGTCGGTCATGCGCCGAAGAAATGCCGTATCTGCGGCAAGTGGTTCCTGACCACCAATGCAAGGCACACCAAATACTGCGGCGGTTATGCACCGGGGGACAAGCTGCACCGCACCTGTCGGCAGATCGGCAATCTGAAAGGGCGAGAACAGCGGGAGCTTGCGGACGATCATCCGCTGAAACAGATTTATGAGAAGCGGCGGAACACCATAAACCGCTATATGAAACGTGGCACTCTGGACGCTGATCTTGCGGAGGTTATGAAAAAACTGGCAAAAGACAAGATGCTCCGGGCACTCAGTAATGTTGCCTATGCCAAGGGCGATTACGAAAAAGAAATGGGACAGGCTGCTTTGAAGAAAGAAGCCATGAGAAAACTTTGATTTTTTGAGGATATGGATATGGAAATTAGTTCTTTATCAAAATTTTTTGTGGTACGGAAGTTGACGATAAATGATGTAGATACGATATATGATATGATGAGCAAAAATGAAATTTTCTATCAATATCATCCACCATTTGTAACAAAAGAAAGCGTCGTAGAGGATATGGAAGCATTACCACCCAATAAAAGTTATGATGATAAATATTACATCGGCTTTTTTGAAAATGATTCACTGGTTGCAATTATGGATTTGATTTTAGGTTATCCGACAGAAGAAATTGCTTTCATTGGATTATTTATGACAAATGTACAATATCAAAACAAAGGAATCGGCTCAAATATCATCAGAGATACGTGTGATTATCTAAACGATTTAGGCTATAAGAAAGTGCATCTTGGGGTAGATAAAGGAAATCCGCAAAGCTATTCTTTTTGGTTAAAAAATAGTTTTCGTGTTATTTCTGAAAATGAATATATTCTCATGGAATTAACATTATAAATTCTGAGTTATCAAGCAAAATGGAAGGAGGTGCGCTATGCTGAATGATTTTTCATGGGATATGACCGGATACATACCGAAACACGCTGTCAATCCGCACGGTGATGGTATCATTCCCTATGTGGCAGAGCGCATCTTCCAACTGGAACCTGAGCCGCCAAAGGTGGACAGTCTGAACGAATATATTCTGTCTGCATTGCAGGAAAAGAATTTGATATATTTCTCATTCTTCCTACACCACTACGAACCGCAGCTCAACAAGCGCATCAAAGGCTTTCTTGGTGTGGATGGCGGCGATCTGTACGACACAGACCGATTTCTGGATATAAAACTCTCCTGTCGGGAACAAATGCTCCAAAAGCTGATGGACTATGATCCTGCCAAGGGTGCGGAGTATGCTACATACATTTTCCCGTTCATCCGGGATGCTATGCTCCGCTTCCGCATGGGCGAAGAAAAATGGTCGGTATCCTCGCTGACCAATTACAAAATGGTGAGGTCAATGGCGTGGCTGTACCATAACACCAAAGATGCGGTCAGCGAGTTTGCTAAGAAATACAACTGCGACCTTGCCCTTGCAGAAGAATATCTGAAAGTTGTCCGTGGCATCCGCAATCAGCAGCCATTCTATGTGACGGACGAGGACGGGGAAGAAACAGGCGAAGATGTTACCCTTGACGATACATGGAACTATACCGACATTCTCTGGAATGGCATACAGGCAGAAAAGGTGCAGCGAGCTTTTGATAAGCTGAACTACCGGGAACAGACCTTGCTTGAAAAGCGGCTGGCGATCTGTATGACCTGCGGGCGTGTCGGCTCATGGAAAGGTCGCCCCACCTTTGAGGAATTGGCGGTCATGTTTGAGGGCAGCACTGCCAGCGGTGCGGAGCGAGCCTACCGGAAAGCAGTGGACAAGCTAACTGAGCTTTTGGTTGCCGAAGGTGCGCTCCATGCTGTCCGGTTGAAACAGAAATCCAAGACCAAGCGCAAAAAGAAAATCGCCGCCGCAATCTACGAATATCAAGCAGACTGCGACGGCGAATGGGGCGAAATTTCAGTTGATTTTGAGAACGGCACAGCAGAGATTATCCGACTTGCTGATTGGGATACAATTAAAACGAACTGGTTTGCCAAGGAGGCGATCCGGTATATTTTATCATTGTCGCCTGATGCTCTTACAAAATATATGCTCGTCCCCCTTGAGCCGCCACTTATATCTTGAATCCTTACAACCACTGTAAGTGGTATTTGCTGTGTTCCCATGCTATCATTTTATTACAAATGATAGGAGGTATTCACATGAAACCCATTTTGAATATTGAAAATTTAACAAAAATCTATGGCAATGCGCCAAGTCAAACAAAGGCACTGAATGGGATCACCTTCCAGGTGATGCCGGGAGAGTTTCTCGGCATTATGGGAAGCAGCGGTTCCGGTAAATCCACACTGCTCAATTGTATTGCGACTGTGATTCAACCCACAGGTGGAAGCATTCAGGTGGAGGGCGTTAATCTGCAAGCGCTCAAGGGAAGGGCTCTTGCAGAGTACCGTGGAAAAAAAGTTGGTTATCTATTCCAGAACTTTGAGCTGCTGGATAATCTGACCGGACGTGAAAATATACTGCTTCCAACTTCTCTGCATGGTGTACCTGAAAAGGAGAGCAGCCAGCGTCTAAGCCAGTTGGCGAAGTATCTGGAAATTAACGATGTTCTGGACAAATTTCCCTCCAAGATGTCTGGGGGGCAGCGCCAGCGTGTAGCGGCAGCAAGGGCGCTAATCCTGAACCCCAGAATGATTCTTGCCGATGAGCCTACCGGTGCTTTAGATTCCAAGAACGCAAGAAACATCATGGAAAAACTGTCCGGCTTGAACCGTGACGAACAGGCAACGATCTTGATGGTGACCCATGATTCCAATGCCGCCAGCTTTTGCAAGCGTATTCTGTTCATCCAGGACGGTGTGATCTTCCATGAGCTTCGCCGTGGAGATGAAAGCCGGCAGGAGTTCTACGGACGCATCCTGAAGGTGATGGCGCAACTGGGAGGGGGGAGTTCCAATGTTCTCTAATCTGGTTTTTCGAAACAGTCGCCGCAGCCGAAAGGAAAACGGCCTGTTTTTCAGCTCCCTGGTGATTTCTATTGTTGCCTTTTATATGATTCTTTCCATCTCCACCCAGGATGTAATGATTTTTTTGCAGAAAATGGAGAGCGATGCAGTGAACAGGCTCTTGCTTCTGATTCCTGTGTTTTACGGAATGACCCTGGGTATTCTTTTCTTTTTGATTTACTTCGCCTGCAAATATCAATTTGAGCTCAGACGCCACGAGTTTGGTGTCTATCTGATGTTGGGAATGCGCAGAAGCAAACTGTTCTGTATGCTTTTGGCGGAGGATTTGTTAAGCAGTATTCTGGCACTGCTCATTGGCTTACCTACGGCTGTAGTGCTTTCGGAAATCGTTAGTCTTGTCACCGCCAAGCTTGTGGGTATGGGGATCATCGGCCATCATTTTTCTTTGTCTTGGTCCGCAATGAAATGGACACTGGCAGGATTCTTGGGTATTAAACTGCTGGCACTTTTGATTTTGAGCGGAAAGATTAGTCGACAGGAGATTGGAACTTTATTATCCCAGCCGACGAACCGCTCCAAAAAGCAAATGCCCTCCGTTATCTATGGGCTGGCTGCTGTATGCGGAAGTGTGATGTTGGCAGTGGCTTACTACATGGCGATTCAGGGAATTGCATGGACGAAGGTAAGTATGATGGGGCTGACTTTACTGTTGGGTTCGGCTGGTACGATGCTGCTGTTCTACGGAATGCGAGCGCTGATTGCTCTGATTGTTAAAAAAGGCAAGGGAAATAAGCAGCTTCATGTATTTACCTTCCGTCAGATTCAGGAGAATGTCATTCATCAGTCAAGCTCCATGGCTATCAGCTCCCTGCTGATTCTGGCAGCACTGTGTTGCTTTGGTGCAGGCGTTGGAATCGCAGGAACGAACAATCTATCCACCGGCCATGTAATCGACTATACCTTTGAAGATTATACCGTAGAAGATTCGGCGCAGGTTCTTCCGAATATACAAGCAGCCCTGAAAGAAAACGGTTTGGAAAATCAGTTTTCTGAGCTTTTTGAAATGAAGATTGGGCATATTCGCACCACAGAAGATTATGAGAATGCCTTCAACATGGATGCTGTTATGGACTCTCTTAGGAGCCTGCCCCAGTCGGAAGATCGGGATGTCCTTCTGAACAATCTTGGTTATGCCACATACCCACATTTGATTTGTTTGTCGGACTATAATCGTTTACTGGAATTGTCCGGCAAGCCTGTCATTAAATTAAGTGAGGATGAAGCCGCTGTTTATATAGGTTCCGACTTTACTACTGTAAATCGCACCGCAATGCTGAACGGCATATTTGCTGGACAGCCTGAAACAGAACTGGTTGGCAGTCCGATTTATCTTACTGGAGAGGTTCAGTCTGTAAATTTGATTACGGATCGTTCTATTACTTTGTCCTTTGCATTGATTCTTCCGGATGAAGCCTTCCTCTATCATACCCAAGGAATGTATGATACGTATGTGAATGCGGTACTCAGTGAGCAGGCTATGGAAGGAAATAGCCTTATGACTGCCTATTCCGGTCTGAACGAGAAGCTGGGCAAAATAGGTATCGAATATGAAAGCTATCTTCAGAATATGGGGCGCCAGCTTTTCTACACCGTAGCATCCAGCTATATTACCCTCTATCTTGCAATGGTCTTCCTGGTGGTTGCCAACACCATCATGGGAGTTCAGTTCCTGATGAGCCAGCAGAAAACCGGGCGCAGATACCAGACCCTGATCCGCCTGGGAGCCACTTACGAAACCCTTTGCCAGTCTGCTGCAAAGCAGATTACCTGGTTTATGGGACTTCCCGTATTGGTTGCGGCTGTCAGCAGTCTGTTTGGAGTCAGGGCGTTGTTTACAGGGATACTCTCGTCCCGAACCCGTGGGACAGTGCCTGAAATGCTGCTTGTATCTGCTGCTATGATTTTGCTGCTTTGCGTGATAGAATATATTTATATGAGAGTGGTCAAGCACTCCAGTGATCGGTATTTGCTGACACTGATGCAGCCGCAGAGAGAAGAATAATTTGGAAGGAGGTGCTGTCGTGAAAAGAATTGCTGTTGTGGAAGATGAAGTCTATATGCGGGAAGAACTCTGCAATATGCTCCAAAAGGACGGGTATCTTGTGAAGGCAATCACCGAGTTTGAAGATGCCGCTCGGCTCTTGGCAGCCCTCCGTCCTGACCTCGTGATCTTAGACCTGAATTTACCGGAAATCAGTGGCTTTCAAATCTGCCAGGAGCTAAAGAATAAAACTGCTATCCCCGTCCTGGTGCTGACTTCCAGAGATCAGGTAAAGGATGAACTGCAAGCGTTCCAGTTGGGTGCCGATGAATATTTGACGAAGCCGTGCAGAAAAGATCGACTTCTTGCCAGGGTATCCAATATTCTCAAAAGGTATGAAGGCCGTACCAATCTCATAGAGGGACCAGATTTCCTGTTAGACCAGCAGACCTACACACTTTATATTCATAACACCTCTGTGGTGCTTCCAAAAAATCAGGGAAAACTGTTGGTTGCTCTTTTGGCAAGTGGTGATGCACTGGTTACAACGGAGCAGCTTTGCATGGCACTGTGGGGAACTACGGAATACATAGATGAAAATGCCTTGCAGGTTAACCTGACCCGGCTGAAAAAAACGATGTCCGCCCTTGAAATGAAGCAGCGAATCGTTGCAGTTCGAGGAATGGGCTACCGTTTGGAAGCGGAGGTGTCTCTATGAAGCAGCTTTGGCACATGATAGAACGGTACTACCCCTGGCTTCTGTTGCTGCTGGGCGTGGATTGCTTTTGCGCTGTCATTCTTTGGATTTCTGACATTCAGGCATTTCAAACCTTGATCGGGTTAGTAGTTCTGACGAGCATCCTTTTGTTTTCAGCGATTCTGTTTGTACTAAACAAGAGGGAGAACACCCACATGGAACTGTTCCGAGATTTCCTCAGTGATCCTACCATCTGCAATGAAGAACGGCTGCTCAGTGCCATTAGTCAGAAAGAAGGAGAATCTGTCCGATTTTTGGCTTCGGTTTTACGGGAATACAAAAACGAGAGTAACAATATGGCGGATGCCCTACGGGACTATGAAGAATACGTGGAGGGCTGGGCACATGAAGCGAAAACGCCCCTATCGTTGCTGACCATGCTCTTGGATAACCGGAACGACGAAATATCTCCTTCCTTGCAAGCAAAGCTGGATTATGTCCGCAGTCAGCTTCAGGAGGATGTCACGCAGATGCTGTACTATGCCCGGTTAAAGAGCAGTACAAAGGATTATCGGTTTGAGGATGTCAATTTGAATGACTGCTTGGGGGAAGTTCTGGAGGACTATGCCCCACTTCTGGAAGAAAAGCAGTTTGTAATTCTCAACAAACTGCAATCTGAAACAGTCTATACAGACCGTAGAGGGCTTCAGTTTATGTTGGGACAGATCGTGAGCAATGCCATCAAATATAGCAGCGATAGTCCCATGCTAACGATCTCCATGATACATTCGGAGACCGCAGATGTCCTTTCTGTTGAGGATAACGGCATCGGTGTAAAAAAATATGATCTGCCGTACATTTTTCAAAAGGGCTTTACCGGAGATTCTACTGACAGCAGAAAGAAGGCTACCGGTATGGGACTTTACCTGGTTAAGAAGATGGCTGATGATCTAAACCTTCGTCTGGAAGCAGCTTCCCAGTGGGGAAAGGGCTTTAAGATAGCCATCTTCTTTCCAAAATTGAGATCCAACGGAGGAAAATAATATAAACAGAAAAACGCCCGCAGGATTTTCTCCTGCGGGCAGCGTGTTGTCAGCTATCCAAAGGCTTGTATTCTGTTACAGTTTTCAAATAGGTTTCGGGATCGCCGTTCAAGATAAGGTCTGCATACTCCAAAGGAGCATTGTAGATCAAATAATCCAGCTCTGACCGCTGATACATATTGTCAGCAATCTCGTTCTCAACGGCGATAGTGTCAATCGCAATCATACTGCCGTCGCTGAATTTCACTTCCACACAGCAATTATCCATATTGTAGGCACAAGATATTAAGGTTTTCATGGTATGTCCTCCATAATTCGTAATATAAAGCGAAAATCCCGTCTGACTTCCTGTTAGAAATCAGACGGGATTTGTCCGTATGCACCCCGGAAACCGTCAGCTAACAGTTGATAAGTAAATTAGTTCCTTATCACTGTTAAGCCAACCCCTTTGGGGTTTTCTTGGTCAATATAATTGCCTTCAATTATGCGGTAACGATTTTCAAAAAAAGCACTATCATTTTTTAGGTCATCATAAGAGAAAAGAGTAATCCTTGAATTATCTTCTTCCGTTGAGTCGCTATTAGTAAGCGGATAAAAATTAGCAGGAAATACAAAGTTGTACGCTTGACGATTTAAAGATGTCACTCCGTCTAAAATAGAAATATTTTTTATTTCATTTTCCGTTATTTTGTCTTTTTCATCTCTAATCTCCAAAACAACCTTTGCATTGGTCTTTTCCTGTATAAGAGCTTTTGAATGCTCAGTTGCTCGTAAAACCATTGATGTACTGAGAATCATACTTCCAATGAACAATAAAACCAAAAACAGGAGTATCGTTTTTGATTTTTTTCTCATCGCATACCGAAATGCAAGTTGATAAAATTCCACCGTGCTATCCCCCTATTCATATCGAGCAATAAATACTTTTGTGGCATTTAAGTTGTGTGTATCACTCCAATCGCCATAAATAATCAAACTCGTTTGCTTTTTAATGTCGGAGATGTCAGCTTCTGAAAAAGTTGCCGTTCCAGAGGAAATACTAATCTTTGCAATCTGAAATACACAGTCATTCTGATAATGAATTGTTACATTATTATCCGAATTTTCATTGCCAGGTGCAGCAATAACTGCTTCATTTCCATCAGCGGAATTTTCAACAGGTGTAATAGTGCAATTCTCATCGGAAAACTGAATTACGCTTCCTTGAATTGCTGAAAATTTAATCAAAGAGTTTGCATCATTGTTTTCGGTAGAAGTATCTGTTAAATTATCATTATTCTCTATTACAGGCTGCTTTTCACCACTGGTATTCGGTACGTCACTTGTATTGTGCGTAATGTTGTTACCATATGTGCTGCAACCTGCTAAAGATAATACACATAATGCTGATACCACTCCAATAAAGATTTTTACTTTTTTCATATTTGTGTCCCACCTTTCTATTAAGTATGGAAATATTGTAAAATAAAAGCCTTCTAAAAATCCTGTACGGCACGAATCAATAACTTAATAATTTTTACAAGATTTTTAGAGGATTTTTTGTTATACTGGTTTAAATATAGGTAAAGGAAATGATGAAATGAAACTACTTTTATTAGAAGATGATTTAGAGCTTTGTAGCGAAGTAGAGAAACAGTTAATAAGCAACGGGTACATTGTTGATACTTGTAACGATGGCGAAATGGGAATGTACTATGCTTTGAACAAAGATTTCTCGTATGATTTAGCAATCATTGACCGTATGTTACCGATTGTTGATGGTTTGACGGTTATTAAGGCAATGCGACAGAAGGATATAAATATTCCTGTGATAATAATAACGGGAATGTCAGCTCTCGGTGACCGCATAGAAGGATTGGATGGCGGTGCCGATGATTATTTAATCAAACCCTTTCATATTGAAGAACTGCTTGCAAGAATACGGGCACTTACCAGACGACCTGCTGAAATAAAAGTTCTTGATACTTTAACATACGCTGACCTCAGTTTTAATAAAGAAAACCGCACCGTATGTACTGCTAAAAAATCTTTAATATTAACTGCAAAAGAAGCAGAATTACTAAGTGTTTTTATGCTAAAACCAGAAACACTTTTTTCCAGAGAACGTTTGGTATTAAAAGTATGGGGTGGAGATTCCGAGGTCGAAATGGGTAATGTAGACAACTATATATCTTTTCTAAGGAAAAGGTTACGGGAACTCGATAGTTGCTGTGGAATAAAAACTGTTTATGGAGCAGGATATAAATTGGAGAACGGAAATGCTTGATAAGTTATATAAAAAATTACATATCATCTTCACTTGCGGGATTATGCTGATAATCTCGGTTATTATCGGAATTATCTTGAACAATAGTATACATTTAGAGCAGTTAAATGACAGTACACTATTCCAACGATTGTCCACATTGATTATTTATCAACTTGAAAATAATGATGAACACTTTGAAGAAATCATAAAAGACTATGAACAGCAATATTCTATTATCTGCGTACTAAAAAGTGATACAGATAAAATAATCTATCAAAGTCCATCTGGTTTTCCTACATCAACTGAGTTTTTATTAAACTCTTTAAAGCAACAGACAAAAGCTATATCGTCAGTAGACCTAAAAGAGCAAACAATCACCGACCAAAATGGAACTTTTGAAATTCAAGGTCAAAACAGGGATGCTTATTTGGGAATACCTGCAACGGTTGTTACAAAAGGAAATATGGTATATGATTTGGTTTTATTCCATAAGTCAAAAACTACATCAGAGCTTTTGCATAAACAAGCAACTCTATACATAGTGGTCTGGTTGGCATCTTTTATATGTGTAGTAGTTCTAAGTCGATTAGTATTAAGGAAAGCATTTAAGCCTACAGACCGAGTTTTGAAAAGTCAAAAAGATTTTGTAGCTTCAGCCTCACACGAGTTAAAATCACCGCTTGCTGTGATTTTAGCTAATGTTGAGAAACTTGAGAAATCGGATAACTGTAACAATGAAATTGAAAGTTCTGTTAAAGTAATGGATGCTGAGTGTATGCGTATGTCCCGTCTAGTAAACGATATGTTATTACTCGCTTCCTCCGATGCAGGAACTTGGTCGGTCAGCGTAAAACAAATAAATGTTGATACTTTGCTGATTACTTTATATGAAACCTATGAACCGATTTGTACAAAACACAATATAGCATTAGAACTGGATATTGCTGACATAAGTTATCCTATACTTTATTCAGACCCAGAACGGATTACGCAGGTACTGAGTATATTTATGGATAACGCAGTACATCATTCTGATAAAAGTTCAAATATTCAAATAAAAACATCATTAACCGCTAAAACAATCACTTTTTACATTGTTGATCACGGACTCGGTATAGCGGAACAAGACAAGCCATATATATTTGACCGATTTTACTGTGCTGATAAATCCCATACTAATAAATCACATTTTGGATTGGGATTAAGCATAGCCGATGAATTATCAAAAATGCTTAACGGTAAGGTTGGATTTAATGACACCGTTGGCGGAGGTGCTACATTCTACATAACAATCCCTTTAAAGTAATATTCAAATCCGATAATTAACGATTATAAATCTGAAATTATCGGATTTCATTTTTGATATATAATCTCTTATAACCAGATATTTTATATCTTATTACGAGAGATTTCAGAGCGTTCAATAAGAACTCTCATTTCTGTAAAATATAATAGAAATATTATATTGCTACAAGGTGGTGAGTTTATGGACGCAAGAAACAATGATTTTGACTTCGATTTTACACCGATAGGGCAGGCAATCAAGAAAGCTCGAACAGCTAAAGGTATGACCAGAGATGAGCTTGCCCGTATTGTAGATTATGACCCAAGGCATCTGCAAGCAATCGAAAATGAAGGACAATACCCAAGTCTGGAGCTGTTCATTCAGCTTGTGACGATGTTCGGTGTATCGGTTGATGAATACATATTCCC
>ULOS01008661.1_pt1 | contig 12750 bp, 6 predicted proteins | sample 1952701 | NCBI WGS metagenome assembly ULOS01 (sample SAMEA4835607, study PRJEB28245) | human gut metagenome | biome: gut microbiome; material: fecal sample | place: Denmark | collected 2008 | reverse complement strand
TACGCTGCGTGTCTATACATCCCGCCTGGCCACCAAGGAGTCCTATTGGATATTTCATAAGGATGGAGATGACTTTGACTTGAAGGTGTCTGATCCGAAGAATCCGAGCTATCTGTTAATAGCCAATGACCCGGAGATGGAAAGCATTATCGGTGCATTGAATGCGCTTATTCTGAACCGTCTTGTAACCCGTGTGAATACCGGCCAAGGTAAGAATATCCCTGTGAGTATCATCGTGGACGAGTTGCCTACTCTTTATTTTCACAAGATAGACAGACTGATTGGTACGGCCCGAAGCAACAAAGTGAGTGTAACACTGGGCTTTCAGGAACTGCCGCAGCTCGAATCCGATTATGGGAAAGTGGGTATGCAGAAAGTTATCACAACAGTGGGTAACGTAGTCAGTGGCTCAGCAAGAGCAAAAGAGACTTTGGAGTGGCTTTCTAACGACATCTTCGGCAAAGTAGTACAGTTGAAGAAAGGCGTGACTATAGATAGAGATAAAACGTCCATAAACCTCAATGAAAACATGGACAATCTTGTTCCTGCATCCAAAATTTCAGATATGCCAACCGGCTGGATCTGTGGCCAAACTGCAAGAGACTTTGTGAAAACCAAGACAGGTACAGGAGGCTCGATGAACATTCAGGAAAGCGAGGAATTCAAGACCTCGAAATTCTTCTGTAAGACAGACTTTAATATGGAGGAAATCAAAAAGGAAGAAGCCAGCTATGTTCCTCTCCCTAAGTTTTATACTTTCAAATCAAGAGACGAGCGGGAACGCATACTCTACAAGAACTTTGTTCAAGTGGGAGAAGATGTCAAGGCTATGATTAAGGAGATACAACAGTATAAGGTAAAATAGACCAATCACAACTTTGCCTATATATAAATTAATTAGCTATGGCAAAGTTGTGATTATATCTGATCTGATTCAGAATATTTTGTATTTTATTACAAGCTGTTATTCAAATAACAATATTAAAGAATACTAAGAGGCAAGGATGACAATTTGGATTTGCAATTTTCTGATAATGTCGGAACTGAAATAAACAATCTTTTTTTTGCTCTGCTAACTGCCACATAGTATACCCTATGGTCAACATTATTCATTAGGTCGGGTGAGACCAAAAAGGCTAAATCAGATTCTTTTTCAAGGACTAGCATTACGTTATCAAACTCAGCTCCTTTTGCTTTATGAATTGTTTTAAAACAACTCATATTATCAGGTATATTTATACATAATGCAAGCTGCATATAAGTATGGCCCTCATAAAAAGTTTTGATCTTTCCTTTAGTAACACGAGGAAAATGAAAATATTTATTCAAATAATTATGAAATTCAAATAGCGTAGCATCTTTATATAGGCAATAGTCATTCAATAGCAGTTGAAGTAAGGATAAAGCCTTTTTCTCCTTGCATGTATCTCTTGAATACAATTTTTCTAATGTTTTAATCGCTTCCTTATATTTACACTCTTTAGCCAATTCAATTGCATTTATTGTTTTAATTATAATATTTCGCCTATCGCTGGAAGAATCTGTCGTTTTAAGTTCTTCTATATAATTAATATCTTCTGGAGTTTCTGCTATTTTATGTCTCATTGTATTTGCTGTAATATTGGAATACGACAAGACAATTAATTCTTCATTTACGATTTCTTTTACTTTTTGATATGTTTCTAATTTTTCTCCGACTATTATTTGTGTAAGAAAATCACTTCTTACATTATTTTCTTCGTTCTGTTTTAAATCTGTCCTTATGCAATTTAGCAGTTTTACAATTTCAAATGAACTTCTTTTATTATCTTTTATTTCGAAATTCATTATATCCGGCAGTTCAAAAGTATCAAATTGTTTAACATCTGCCCCTTGAAACTCATAAATTGATTGCGCCTTATCTCCAATTATTCCAATTGTAGATCTCTTCCCTAACATTTTAATTATTCTCGTTTGAATCGGATTAGAGTCCTGAAACTCATCAATAAAACAATATGGATATTTGGCAGATAAAATTTCTTCTATAAATGGATATTTTGTGAGGAGCTGATAGCTAAAAAACAATACATCATCATGTGAAAGAAGCCCTTCCTTCCAATATTCTTTTTTTAGGTTAATTATAAACGGTTCTAGTAAATCTAACGTTTGTTTATTTATGGCTATATTATTATCTAAATTACGAGCTCTTTTTCGATCGGTACAAATAGTTATTTCTCCTTCTGAGTCAACACTATAATATACGCTTAAAAGCCAATTTTTTATTCTTTGCAGATTGTCAGGTAATATAGTCAATTGGTTAACACTATATGGATGTTTGAATTTTGATTTATTTGGGTGATTTTCTATCCAAGATTTTATCCATTTAGCGCTAATTTCTATATCATCATGACCGTCTATATCTTTTACATTTAAATCATAATCCATAGCAATAAACCTTACATATGGTTTTATAACATTATTATATAAAAAACTATGGATAGTACTTATTTCTATTTTATCTGCGCAACGCCCTAATCTGGAAAGAATTGTTTCAACAGCATTGTTAGTATAAGTAATACAAGCTATTTTTTTATTCTTTCCTAGTACAGTTGAATTATGTAATACATTTTTTATATGGTTTATCAACCAATGCGTCTTACCGGCTCCAGGTCCAGCATTTATCTTAAAATGTTGGTCTATATTTTCAATTATTGTTTCTGACGTTATTTGCATAGCCATTCAATCGCATCTTTAATATATTTAGGTACTTTAAAATACTCACAGAAATCCCTTCTATCAATATTTTCTTCCAGTGCTTTGACCAATTCCAAAGCATTATTCCCTTTAGAAATGGAATTCAAGTATCGTGAAGCAATTAATGCACTTAATTTATCACTTTCATTTTCCCAAGACGAATTTTCTATACCTTCAATAATCCTTTTGTTTTCTTTAGAATGTCGTAGAATATTCAATGCTTCTTCTAAATTCACTGCATCCATTAATTTCCCAATTTCCCCATTATTACTAATTGATTCCGTTAGCAATAATTTAAGGTTAGGATTAGAAATTATAATATCATACTCTAGAGTTTTTCCTTTTATTTTATCTTGACTAAAGAAACGAATATTTCCCCTCTCAGTATTATATCTTTCAATATATGATTGGGCATGCTCTTTATAATCATAGTTATCAAAATTAACGCCATATTCATAAGGATAACACGCCGTAAAGGAACAGTCCTTTTCTTTTTCCTTTCTTACCGGATCTCTATCAGTCAAGCAGGCGATTCGCTTCGGTATTGAATAAACATTAGCCGAATCGAATAATCTCAAGAAATGATCATAATATCGTCCTCCAACATTAATAATAGCAATATGATAATCCTCCAACGAATAACCTAAATATTTAGCAAAAGTTGGAATTAGTAGTTCTTCAGCTATGCCCTCCACAAAAATTATTTTTTGTGCAAATAACATATCTGACTTCGTTGCGTCTAAAAAGCGCTGCACATAAGCTTTCGAAACTTTTAATTTCGTATCATCCTCCCCCTCACAAGGATCAAAGACTTTTGCTGGATATCCAATTTTTGTATTTTCACCATCATTATGGAGACATATAATTTGTTCTATATTTACAGCTGATGCAATCTGAGTAGAATGAGTAGTAATAAAGATTTGGCGTGTCTTTTTCTTTTCTTTTAAATTTTTCCGTAAAAACGACAAGAATTTATACTGCATTGAAGGATGTAAGTGTGCTTCAGGTTCTTCAATTGCCAATATCGGAAATACCTTTGCATTACTACCCAAATAATTCCCGTCAGAATCTATTTGCATTTTTGATAGTAATAGAGATATAAATATTAAATTATTATATCCAAGTCCATTATGACTTGCTGGTATTGAGAATCCTTTTTCCTTGTATTGAATAATAAGGCTTAATGCAGCATATAAATCTGACTCGGTAATATTTCCATTGAAGTTAGGTTCAGCGTTATTAAATGAAGCTCCTGTTTCATTCGCATATTCAAGAATTTCTTTTTTTCCTTCTGATATTCTGCTGTGCAAAATATCAAGAACAGGTTGACAGATATTTTGAAAATCATCGCAGTTTCTTTTGATTTCGTCAATCTTTTGTTCTCTTGTTTTATCTGGATTATGTTTTATGCCATAATCTAAAAAGAAATCTATCACTTCGCGCAACAGCGTATTTCTGCCGGTTAACATATCACGCTCTACGTCGCGTATAGCATCAAGAAATTGAAAATCAAACTTTCTCAAATCATCTATATTTGCTTGATACTGTAAATTCGGATCGCCTCCCCAGATTTTAGAGACATAATAACGCAAGAAATCTCTTTTAATAATAGCCCAGGCATTCCGTCTTTTTTCATTTTCATCAGAGCCATTCAAATCTGATAATGCCTTTTGATATTCTTCTATTTTATCTTCTGGGAGAAAGAATTTATAAGTTAATTTTGCCTCATATGGAGCTTCTAATTTTGTTAAAAAGGTTCGAACCGTGGCCAAGTCGTCTTCTCCTTCAAATTCACCTTTGCTCTGTTCAATATTAAGACTGATTGTTACAGATGGTGGTGTTTCTTGCAATTCACAAAGTGGAATATTCTGATAGAAATCATAAATACTCAACTTTCGAATAGCTTGTGGATCTATAACTAAAGACAAAGCTCGTAAAAGATTACTTTTTCCGGCATTATTATGTCCAATGATTACATTAACCCCTTCATTAAGGAGAATCTCAATATTTTTAAAGTTTCTGTACCCTTGTATTGTTACTTTGGATATATACATAAAAATGGTATGTTAAATTTATTCTTATGCAAATATAGTATTTATACTACTATTATCACGCGATAAAACTGAATTATTCGCAATTAAATTTATATATTCAGCAAATTTATATCAAATAACATGCTTTCATAGAAGAATAATTCACTATCTTTGCATTGAAGTAAATATACAATGATATGGTTAACAAAAGAATCAATCGTATAAAAGTAATGCTAGCAGAGAAAGGTAGAACAAATAAATGGCTTGCTCAACAAATCGGAAAAGATCCCGCTACAGTTTCTAAATGGTGTACTAATGCTGCTCAGCCAGGATTAGAGACATTACTGCAAATCGCTAAAATACTAGAAGTTGATGTTAAAGAATTATTGAATTCTTCAATAGATTAATTTCTTATTGTTCATGATTAAACAAATATCTAAATATCTGTCTGTGGGCCTACGGCACAAATTATTCTTCGTGTCAAGCCAAGACCATGACGTAAACTTTGTAGATATAGGATTCAATTTAAGTAAGGCTATTGAAAATAAGCTGGATAATAAGCATTTATCCCTATTGGCAGACGAGAAATTGGAAGAGCTTATAAAAAGCAATGTTGTTTCACATCCAGAAATAGGTAAATATGTGGCGATAAGGAATATAGGTATTCTATTTGAGCCAGATTTTAAATTAGATTTGAGGGCCAAGTTTGACTCATGGGCTAAATCATATGTATTAATAGTAGATGCAAAAGATGGCATTATGATTAACAATACTTTCTATCTTGCATCTGCATACAATTCTTCATATTCGATAAATTTATCAGAAATATCATATAAAACCATATACAATGAAATATAATGACCTCATACAATTCGACCCAATTGATGAGATTATCAAATTCGGGCAATTAGATAACGAAGACTATCGTGCAAAACTGGTAAAGAACTTTGTCTGTTCCCAAACATTTGAAAATTATATCATACCACAGATATGCGCGAAGTTGGATCTGAATGCAACGACCGAGACTAAAGGTATTCAGATTGTTGGTAACTATGGAACAGGTAAGTCTCACTTGATGTCACTTTTTTCGATTATTGCTGAAAACAGTGACTATCTTCCAATGGTGCAGAGCGAGAAAGCAAGAGAATGGCTGAAAACTATTGCCGGCAAGTATATGGTATATCGCTTTGAATTAGGGAACAGTCAAGAATTATGGGAGGTCATTACCTATAAGATTGATTGTGCGCTTCAGACATGGGGTGTGGATTATTCAATATCTGATGATACTTCTCCAAGATCATATTCGGAAAAACTGGAATTGATGATGGAGGCCTTCGAAGAAAAGTATCCGGATAAAGGTTTTATGCTTGTGGTTGATGAGATGCTTGCTTACCTCAAAGGTAGAAGCGAACCGTCTAAACTGAATAGAGATCTTCAAGTACTTCAAGCATTAGGGCAAATGAGTGACCGCACTCATTTCCGCATGGTATTTGGCGTGCAGGAGTTGATTTATCGTTCTCCGGAGTTTCAGTTTGCTAAAGACATGTTAGGTAGAGTAAACGAACGTTATGTTGACCTTACAATACAGAAAGAAGATGTGCAATTTATCGTGCAGCAACGCCTTCTTCAAAAGGATGAGCATCAGAAAGCAAAAATACGTCAGCATCTGTCTCAATTTACAGGGATGTTTCCTCACCTGAGCAACAATTTGGATACCTATGTAAACTTGTTCCCTGTACATCCTTCATATTTTGAGAATTTCTCATTGATTCGTATCGGAAAGAGCCAACGCGAGGTATTGAAGACTCTTTCAAGAAAATTCAGCACAATGATGAATGATGAAGTTCCCGCCGACAAACCGGGATTGATTTGCTATGATTCATATTGGCAGGACATGCAGAACAATGTAGATTTGAAAGCCGATCCGGATGTTTTGAAGGTAAGTACTGTCACAGAACTGATTGATCAAAAAATAGAAGAAAATTTCACAAAGGGACTTGCTCCAAAGAAACCTTTGGCTCATCGCATCGTTTCTGCAGCTGCAATAAAGATTCTACAATCAGAGTTGAGTCATCAAAACGGTGTTTCAGCCGAGACATTGGCCAATGACCTTTGTCATATAGATATTACTTGTGAGAACTTTGATGAACTGGTAGATTTGGCATTTACCCGTGTGTTGGATTCTATTGTTTCAGCTACAATTGGTCAGTATTTCGAAAAAGGAGAAAACAACGAATATCATCTACGTATAGAGGGCGGGGTCAACTATGAGCAGAAAGTAAAAGATTATGCTTCACAAATGGGAGACAGTCAGAAGGATGAATATTTCTATATGTTTTTGGCAGAAGTTCTTCCTGTGGAAGGAGAAACCTATAGAACAAACTTCCGTATTTGGGCACATAATATAGAGTGGCTTTCTCATAAGTGTAATAGGGCTGGTTATATCTTCATGGGTAATCCTAATGATCGCTCTACCACCCATCCGCAGCAACACTTCTATATCTACTTCATGCCGATTTTCGATTCTGCAGCTAAAGTACATCAATGCGACAAGGATAGTGTATTCTTCCTGATGGACGATTTAAGCGATGAACTTAAACAAAAGATAGTGCTTTATGGTTCGGCTATGTCACAAGAAGGAAGTGCAAGCAGCGACGAAAAACCAAGATACAAACAGTTGCGCGATAAATATTACAGAGAAGCGCGTACTTTCTTCAATACAGAATTTTTGAGCAAAACTACTGTTGAATATTTGGGAGAGCGACATCCTTTGCAAGGAATGCCTGGGGCACAAAACGAGTCTAAAATAGATTCTGTAAGTGCTGTTACCTCCTACATTATGGAGAGTCAGTTTGAGGCAGAAAATCCTCATTATCCTAAATTTACAGCGCTTCCTCAGCCATTGGCAAAGGAAAATAGAGAAAATATGCTACGTTCTGCCAGAGCCAAGATAGCCAAGCCTACCGACATGAACCGCAATGCCGAAGCCATATTGATGGGGCTTGGATTATGGGAAAACGGGCGTCTCTCAACAGAGCATTCCGAATATGCTCGTAGCATTAAAGCTAAATTGGAAGCCAAAGGAGGCCAGGTTCTGAATAGAGATGAGATTCTAGAAGTCTTCTATGCAGAAACAAATGAATATATATCTAGCGACTTTCATATTGAGGCGGATTTGGAAATGCTGGTATTGGCAACTATGGCAGCTTTGGGCGAAATAGAGATAGTGCTCCAGGGAGGAAATCGTATCAATGCTGGAAACATTGCGGATATAACAAAAATCAGCCCGCAGGACAATTATAATTTCTCGAATGTATGTCCTCCAAAGGGAATCAATATTCCATTGATCAGAGAAATTATGATTGGTTTATTGGGTGTTGACCGCACAAATGAGTTGGACAATCCAAATACCAGTGTTTTTGCAGACATGCTTTCAAAAGCGCAGGAATTAGAATCAAAAATTGTTGTCCTCCAGCATAAAATACATGGTGGCTACCGCTTTGCCGGTGATATAGAAATCATATCTGATGATGAAGCGAGAAATCTGGATATTGAATTCTCTAGATTAAAGGGCATTTGCAATCAGCTTCCGCGTTATAATACGAAAGCCAAGATGCGCAATATTGAGTGGCCTGTGGATGTTGTCAAGCCTGCCATGACAGAAACTCAAAATAAAGTATATGAAACTAAAGAGTTGCTTAAAGAACTTGAAGGACTGAAGGATGTTATTTCATATTTACGCACAGCCTTATCTAACATCAATGATGTAGATTTAAGAGACGATATAAACGCTGCTATTGATGAATTGAAAGATGTGATAAACAGGAATAAGACGGCACGAGAAGCATATAAGTCCAAATTGGAAGCAATCAAGGGAAGATATGCCGACTGGTATATGAATGAATATCTGAAAGCCCATATCAGCGAGATAGACAATGGCAAAAAGCTGGCAATAATGTCTCAATCAATCAAGATGGTATGTGATATTGTTCGTAATGCTTCTTTCATTAATCCGAGCAGATATGATAATTGGCAGAGAAAAATAAATCTTCTGCAGGTGGTCAATCCAAATGTGAACAGAAATTCCATCCTTTCAATGCCAACATCGGTAGATGGTTTTAATCCAACAGTCAATCGTGAAACTATGCCTTCACTAAGCGAACTTCAGGATGAACTTAATGAAATATTTGCAGAATTTGAGCAAAGTTTCCATGAAGCATTAGAGGACCCTACAACATTCAAAAATCGCGAATTGCTTAATGAACAAGAAAAGGTAACTATAGACCAGTTTAAGAACGGTGTAATAGAATTGAATCAGCAGTATGCCCGCATATTGATAGAAATAATCAGCAAACTGCAAAGAAGCTTTACCAAGATAGAGATTGGTCATGATGAGATGATGAAGATTTTCTCGCGTCCAATGACTAAACAACAGGCTTTGGATGCACTTGCTTCATATATTGACAATCAAAGTAGAGGTCATAAGCCTGAAGATGTACGAATTATTATTAAATAAAATGCACTATGAGCAATAAAAATATAAACCCATCTCTGTTTTTAGATGATGATTTTAAAGAAGTAAAACTGACTCCTGAAAAGGTGCTTTGCCTTGGAATAGAATTTGAAAACGAGGATGCTCGTAGAGCATATTTCCGTGAGGAACTTAGAAAGAAGTTACCGGAATTAAAACAAATAGAAGGATTTCCTATCGGAGAGGATGATGATATTATCAATCTCTCTGATCCTCCATATTATACTGCATGTCCTAACCCTTGGCTGAATGATTTTATTCAAGAATGGGAAGTCGATAAAGTTCAATTAGAGAAAGATGGTAAACGTCAAAATAATTTTGAGGTGAAAATGCCTTATGCTAGTGATATAAGCGAAGGTAAAAATAATCCAATATATAATGCACACTCATATCATACAAAGGTTCCACATCCCGCAATAATGCGATATATAATGTATTATACACAACCTGGAGATATCATATGGGATGGATTCTCCGGTACAGGTATGACTGGAGTTGCTTCTGCGATGTGTGTAGATTCCCAGAATGCATATGCAAATAAAATAGAAGCAGAATTTAAAGAGAAAAAAATACCTATTTTATGGGGAGAAAGAAAGGCTATCTTGACTGATTTAAGTCCAGTAGCATCCTTAATTTCCGGAGTTTATAATTTCTCACAAACTTCAAATGATATATTTGATAGGATTGAAGAGATTATATTAGAGTCTCAAGAAAAATTTGACTGGATGTATAGAACTGAACATGAAAATAAACAAGTAGGTTATATAAATTATACAGTATGGAGTGATGTGTTCATTTGCCCAATATGTTCACATGAATATACATTTTATAATGTTGCTGTTAATGAAAGCACTAATGAAATAGCGACAGAATATTTATGCCCACATTGTTCTGCTCATATAACTAAGATAAATTCATTGAAAGCAATGGAGTCATTTTATGATTCAGTCTTGAATGAAGTTCATCAAATGCAAAAGAAAGTTCCTGTATTAATAAATTATTCTGTAGGAAAAAAAACGTATAATAAAAAATTGGGAGAGTTTGATCTGGAGATTATCAAGAGAGCTAAATTATTATCAGAATCTTTCACATATACAAAGGATCGGATGATAAATGGTAGTGAAGCACGCCGTAATGACCGTCAAGGAATTACACACGTCCATCATTTCTACTTCCCGAGAACTTTATTAATATTTGAAGATTTATTTAAAAAATGCTTCTGCAAAGAAATGTATTTTCTTCTTAACAGTCAACTTATAAATGTATCCAAACTCAATCGATATAGACCAGGAAAATCTTTCCCATATAATCCATTAAGTGGAACATTATATATTGGCTCACAAATTTCAGAAGCTAATGTATTTATCGCTTTATTAAACAAGCTAAAAAAAATGCGGTTAGCTTTATCTGGATATAAAGCTAAAAACGTAACCGGAGTCTCATCTGCTACAGATATTTCTATAAAGGATAGTAGTATAGATTATATTTTTACAGACCCTCCTTTTGGTGCTAATTTCTCTTATTCGGAATTAAACTTTATACAGGAATCGTGGTTGAAAGTAAAGACTGAAAATACTAAAGAAGCAATTGAAAACGAGTCGCATAATAAAAGCAAGTCTGATTATAAAAATCTTATGACTTTATGCTTTAAAGAATATTATAGGGTATTAAAGCCAAATGGATGGATTACAATAGAGTTTAGTAATACTAGTGCTGCTATTTGGAATGCAATTTCACAAGCATTGCAGAATTCAGGATTCATAATTGTAAATGTATCAGCACTTGATAAGCAACAAGGGTCATTTAAAGCAATAACAACTACTACTGCTGTAAAGCAGGACTTAGTTATCACATGCTACAAACCTAGGAATTTATTTGCTGAAAAAATAAAAGATTCTGTTGATAAATCTCTCAATGTAATGGATTTCATTGAAGAGCTATTAGTTCACTTACCTGTACATTTGGAAAAAGACCATTCTACTACAGCTGTGATTGAAAGAAGTCCGAAAATCCTTTATGACAGACTGTTATCATATTACGTTCAGCATGGTTATGATATTCCAATGGATGCCCAAGAATTCCAAAAAGAATTGAGGGAACGTTTTATTGAGCGTGACGGAATGTTCTTTACTGCATCGCAAGCATTGGAGTATGAGGAAAAGAAGAAAGGAACAAATGGTATCATTCCTATGGCCTTGTTTATAAGTAGTGAAGCAGAAGGAATTGAATGGCTCAAACGTGAATTGGAAACCCCACAGACCTATTCTGAAATTCAACCCGAATGGATGAAAGCCATGTCTACAACAAAGAAAGGAGATGTCCTTCCTGAACTGATGACAATCCTTGAAGAAAACTTTATCAAGGATGAAGATGGAAAATGGCGTAAGCCAGACCCAGAAAAGGCTGCTGACCTTGAGATAATCCGTAATCGTAAGATGATGAAGGAGTTCAACATGTATCTTGAGCAAGCACAAAAACCAAAAGCAAAGCGTATGAAAGATACAAGACTTGAAGTGCTTCGTTACGGTTTCAAAGAATGCTACAAGCAGAAAGATTATAAATCAATAATTTTGGTTGGTGACCATATTCAGGAGTCATTGCTGCAAGAAGATGAAGTTTTATTGCAGTATTATGATATAGCATCAACAAGAGTATAAGAAATAATGAAATATAAAGGCAAAAGCGTTGAAATAATAGGGAACAAAGTACTTTTTGGCAAAGAAACCGTTTGGATCCATATTCTGGAGGATAACAGTTTTACACAAGTACTGCGTTCTGACCTTGAGAATGATATGGCAGAAGGGAATAATTCTGGCATGTCTTATATTCGTTATATTTCTATTGCCGCCCGAATAAAGGAAGAGATGGCGCAAAAACGATTGCTCGCTCCATACGAGAGCAGTCTGATTCCTCTTCCTCACCAGATATTGGTATTGGAGAAGGTAATGCAAAGTTTTCAAACCCGTTTCTTGCTTGCCGATGAGGTCGGTATGGGTAAAACAATTGAAGCTGGACTGGTAATAAAAGAGAAAAAGCTTAGGGGTGAAGTAAAACGTATTTTGCTTATAGTGCCGAAATCTGCAATGCTACAATGGCAGCAAGAACTTAAGGAGCATTTTAAAGAGAAATTCGTTATTTATGACAGTGAATTTATTGCTGGCATGTCAAGAACATTTGCCGGATTTGATGCAGAGGAGGAACTTAATTTCTGGACTCAACATAATCAGATTATAGTATCTATTGATGCGCTCAAACCATTGACGGCACGGCAAGGATGGAGCCAGGAGCAGGTTGATGAGTATAACAAATATCGTCTGGAAGCTGTAGTTGATGCTGATTTTGATATGGTCGTATTTGATGAAGCTCACAGAATTGGCGGATCTACAGCACAAGTTGCGAGGTATCAGATGGCTGAGACTTTGTGTAATGCAGTGCCAAATGTATTACTGCTGT
>ULOS01004303.1_pt1 | contig 12772 bp, 11 predicted proteins | sample 1952701 | NCBI WGS metagenome assembly ULOS01 (sample SAMEA4835607, study PRJEB28245) | human gut metagenome | biome: gut microbiome; material: fecal sample | place: Denmark | collected 2008 | reverse complement strand
CGCCGCTTCAAGCGCTCGCGCATATGCTTCAGCTCCTCACCGCTGCGTTCACATGCGCGCAGCTGCCGCTCTCGATCATGCAGCCGCTGGATATACAGCGTGCCTGCCCATGCGCTCGCTCCGCTCAGCAGCACGAAGATGAAGAATTTGGCGCTCGCATACAGATAGAAGAACCAGCTGGCAGCTAACAGCCAGATCCATTTATACCGTTTCGGCATCAGCGCATACAGCATCAGCACGACCACGAAAAACACGACGAAAACCGGGGTATTGAATGCCATTTTTTTCACTCCTTACGTCTCTGTCAGAGCTAATTATACGCGTAAATCTTCACCGCGTTCATCACACTATTGTTAGGTAGGTGACAATTTCGTTACATAGCCGTTTTATGCAGCAATAGCTTTTCGTCATGCACCGCATCAGCAAAAAAAAGCACCCATTTCGGATGCTTGATCTTTATTCCTTGCATAGGAGATCTGCCCAAATGCAGATGGATCGCTGACACATTTTGCGGCACGCCGGTCATCTTGCATTTACGTCAATATTGGCCGTCTCCCTCAATGTATCTGGACAACCGGCCGTTTAGTTTGCTTGGCGGTCAAAAAAAACACATGAAGCAGAAAAGCTCTTCATGCGTTTTCAGTTGATCATATCATCGATCAGGGCCAATACCCTGTCCAGATTATGTCCGTCGCGATGTTCCATATACGGATGCCTTTCCATTGCGGACTGGCCGTTTTTCCCACTGAGGATCAGCTCGGCAAGCGCATCCTCATCTGATGCAAGACAGTCTTGCGTCAGCTCCACATAATCCACGAAACAGCCTCGTTCCTCCATATACTGATCCAGGTCCGGAACATAGTAACAGATCTGCTTATCCAACAGGGAGAAATCGAAGATGATGGAAGAGAAGTCGGAAATGAGCACATCTGCCACGCAGAAGAGCTCGTGCAGGTCCGCATCGTTCATGTTATAGATGCGCCGGTCATCGCTCAGCTCCTCATGCTTGAGCAGCGGATGCAGCTTGTAGACCAGCGCATAACCGCTGCCCAGCTTCTTCATCAGCTGATGCAGATCGATCGGCACTTGCTTCATGCCCTCATAGATATTTCCCCGGAAGGTCGGCGCATACAGCAGCAGCTTTTTCCCCTTCCATTCCGGATGCTGCGCAAACAGCTTCTCTCTGGAAGAGCGGATGAACGCATCATCCAGCAAATGGTCCAGACGCGGCATGCCAGTGACCGACACCTGCTCCTCGCTGACATTGAATGCCTCACTGTACGGCTTCTTCCAGTATGCGCCGTTGCAGATGACTTGATCATAATTGGCAATCGGGTATTCCCGATGGATGGCGTTGCCAAATTTCTTGATCGCGCCGGCCGCATGCCAGACCTGCAGCACCTTGACGCCTTTGCGTTTAAAGCGGCTGATCACGTAATTATTGTCACTGATGATGACCAGCGCGGATGTGTTGATGACGAAGATCTGCCGGATCGTATTCAAGAAATACAGGAAGTTCATCCACAGGCTGTTTTTCTCAAAGCTGGTCAAGACATTGACCAGCAGGTATCCCCGGCCTTCCAGCGCATCATGGATCAGCTTCAGATCGCTTTCCAGCGCCTTGCTCTCCAGCGAAACAAACGCGATCTGATCTTTCCGGATCGGCCTGAGCCGGACAAATACGCTGCAGATGCTCAGCACGATATTGAGGATCAGCTTTTTCAGCTTCATGATCGTTCCTCGCCAAAGACGATGTCGATGACACGCTGTGAAGCATGACCATCCTCATGCTCATTGAACCGCGCATTGAACTGGCTCAGCCGTTCCCGATCAAAGTTTCCTTCGCGAATATCCTTGAGCATCGCCTCTTCATCCTCGTAAATATCGCCAGGCAGATCGCTGTAGATGTCGATATAAAACCCGCGCAGCTCTTCGCGGTAGCTGTCCAGGTCATACATGAAGAAATAGATGGGACGCCCCAGGATGGCATAGTCAAAGAATACGCTGGAATAATCCGTGACCAGCACATCCGCGATCAGATACAGATCGCTGATCTCGCTGGATGCATCCACATTGTACAGAAAGCCGTTCAGCTCTTCCGTTTCAGAGAATTTGTTGATGATGAGATAGTGCGGCTTGAACAGCAGCACATACTCATCCGCGAGCATTTCCTTCCATTTGCGGAAATCCGCCTGCAGCTCAAAAGTATATCCGGCAGCCACAAAAGAATTGTCTCTCCAGGTCGGCGCATACAGCAGCACCTTTTTCCCTTCAGGAATGCCAAGCCGCGCTCTGATTTCCTGCTTCTTCTGCTCATCCGCATTGATCAGGATATCATTGCGCGGATATCCTGTTTCGATGAGCCGTTCCTTCTCAATGCCGAACGCGCTCTGGAACACACGGGTGCAGAACGAATTCGGCGCGATCATATACGTATACTTTTTGACATCATCATCATAAGTCGACTGCATCTCCTGCGCATTTAGCCCGGATCGGTAGAACTTGGCGTCGCTGGATATCTGAATATCATGCGCCAGCCGCTTCAGCGGCGTGCCATGCCAGGTCTGCAGATAGACCTGATCTTTCTTGCGGATCATAAATGGATATGTCTTGCAATTGAAGATCCAGTAGCGGCTCTTAGCCAGATAATAGAAAAATGCAAGGCTGCCAAACTTAACGGTTTTTGCCCCCTCAATCCGCATCGAAGCATCTCTAACGACCCAAACATAACTAAAATCACTAAACCGATCTTGCTGTTTCATCTCTTGATACAGCGCCCTGGGATTATCAGAAAAGCTCCTTCCATGAAAAGACATGAATAACACCGTTTTTTTATCCGTCTGAACTATCCTATATAAGATTCGATACATCAAGAGCAGAGAAATGTTAACAAGTTTTCTAACATAATATAACATTTCAGGTCCTCCTCTCGCTTTTAGACAAGAATACTTTCAAATTGATCGACAACATGCTGATTGTATGCAATATAATCAACATTCATCACATTGACCTTTCCTGCCAGACAATCTCTCATTCCCTGAATGATTCCTTCCGTATCATTACTTACTAACTTTCCGTTATGCTCTTTCAAGAAGCCGCGTGGTCCAAGAATATCTGTGGCCACTACCGGCACGCCCTGAATATCCGCTTCCATCAATACTAATCCAAGGCCCTCATGGAAAGAAGGAAGGATGAAATAATCGCATTTTTTCAGTATCGGCTGAGGATTGCTCATCGATTTGATCAAAATGATATGCTCTGCTGCCGGTGAATTTTCGGCATACTCCAACGTGCTTGAATACTCTTTTCCATAGCCTCCGATGATAAACAAATACAAAGTAGGATCTTCCCGATACAACTCGTTAAACGCATCGATCAAACGGCAATGCCCTTTTTCAGGAGAGAATCTGCCGATCGTGATAAATTTACGATTCGGTTTTTCAAGAATTTCACAAACCTCTTCAAGCGTGTATTTGCACTGTGTTTTTTCATCAAAAGAAACCGGTGCAAATCCGTTTTCTCTGATCGTTTCATAGTCTATTGTATTGTTGACCACGACCAGTCGATTTTTATCATGGCAGTAACGCATCGTAGGCTCTTCCATATCAGAGGTTACGATAGCCACCTTGTCATAGTGATTATACGCATACTCCAGCGTTCTGGCATGCTGGTTCCCTTTCAAACGAATTTCTTCCTCCATATTATTATGAACATAGATGATCCGGTTTGCATCAAAACGGGCAAACTCAAGAATTCGTTTATATTCATAACCATTAAACTGAATTACATTGGAAAACTTTACGGTATGATAATATCTGCGAATATCATATTTATACAGACGGTCAAGCATCTTCTGCATCTTATCGCTCGGGAACTTATCCACACGATATAACATCATTGCGATCTTTTCATAGATGCTTGCATTCAGTATTCCGGCCATCGGGATATACTGCACGCCCTCAGGGAGTTGCAGGATGATTTCCTTATTCTTTTTTACTTTAGCCGTAGAGAATGTAACAAAATAGTTCCTCTTTGTCAGATCGATGCTTTCAAGAAGACTGATCAGAGAAGAAGTGATTCCATTTTTAGCCAGATTTCCAGCATAGATCAAGACATTGTCCTTCCCATTTCCCTGAATAGGAATTTCCTTTAACGCTGACTTCTTGGAAAGAATGACATGATCAAGGATCTTCTTTGATATGTTCTTTTCATCATACGGGCAATATGTCTCCATAAATTCCCTGTCATCATAATTCTTTTCTTCCCTTAATTCCCTAACTAAATCTCTTGGATTATCCACGATCGGGAAAGGAAGTGATTCCAGAGGCACATACACACCGCGATCCTCAAAATAGTCTTCTTTGTCATAAGCAAACAATACGATCTTATGTCCGGTATTTGCAAAGTCATAGAATACACTAGAATAATCTGTGATCAAAACATCCGCAATACTTAAGAACTCATAAGTCTCATACGTTTTTGGAAATGGAAAGATGTGTCGGAAATAAGAATAATCTACCGCATCCTGAACAAATGGATGTAAATTCACAAAAAGGATCTCTTCGTTTGTCAGTCGTTTATCCATTTCGAACAGATAATGCATGATGCAGTAAGTCTGTTCGATCTGACTTTTGTTTGCCAGCGTTCCTCTCCAGGTCGGCATATAAGCATAGATCCGCTTATCTCCTAAATCGATCCCCTTTGCAAATAAGTCATTTGCGATTCGCGCTCTATTCTCTGCACAGTAAAAAAAAGCTTCGTTTCGCGGATACCCCGCCATCAAACTTTTTGCCTTTGAGAGATTCTCCAACATATAATCTTCGATCATATGTTCTCTCATATATTCGTTAGGATATAATAAGTAATCTGAGAAGATGAAATTGCGCTGGATATTTCCCATGCTGTGATATCCGCCATTATCTTTTTTTCCTAAACACTTCAATGGTGTTCCATGCCATGTATTTAATACAACTTGTTCATCTTTTTTAATAAAAAAAGGATAGAAGCTTGTATCATTGATCAGATATTTGGCCTTAGCACATAACTGATAATATTCTTTTGACTGCAGACGAACCAGCTCTAAATTATTCAATTTATAGTGCTGCAGCATTTTTCTAAATACTTCTTTCTTTCCTTTTGCGTACACGACATAAACATGAAAATCGCGATAATCTGGATTACTGTCTAATTCTTTCGCGAGATAAAAAATATTTCCGTTTAAATTAGATCCATGCTGTGACTGAAGCATGATGATATGCTCATCAACGGCAAATGTCTCATAATAATGCAAATATCGCGTTTTATGAAAATAATCCATCCTTGCTTTACTTGCTTTCTTCAGCAAAGTCTTGAACTTCATTCTTCTTTCCTCCATTTCCCCGCATCGTATACTTACGCGGACAAAACTATTTTAAAAACTTTTCCACGTCCTCTGTGTTACGAAAAAGAAGAAGTAAAGACAAAGCACGTAGAGAGATGGGATCTGTGTTTATTCCTCAGCATTTACTTGAATCTTCATCAATGCCCTCATACCATCACAGAAAGCTGATCTGCGTATGCTATCCAGAAACGATCCAGCAGCATAAGCAGATCATCATGTCAGATACCACCAATGACGACAAGATCATCGACGCATTGATGATCTCTTACTTTATTTTTCAGCGTTCCGCAATTCTTCCTTCAGCTGCGTGGAGGAAATTCCCTCTGTCCTCGGCAGATAGACCACCTCGCAATAATCCTTCAGGAAATCGAATTTTCCTTTCCAGTCATCGCCCATGACAAATACGTCAACATCATATTTCTTCACATCTTCGATCTTCTGATCCCAGCTCGTTTCCGGGATCACCTGATCGACATACTTGATCGCTTCTACGATCTGCATGCGGTCTGTATCCTTGATCTTGCAGACTTTCCCTTTCTGCAGATTGAATTCATCGCTTGATACGGCGACGATCAGATAGTCACCCAGCGCCTTCGCTCTTTTCAGCAGGTTCAGATGACCAATGTGAAACAGATCAAATGTTCCATAAGTGATTACTCTTTTCATCGTACACGCTCCTTATCCGAAGATTTTTTTCCAAATTGATTTCTTCTCAGGTTCTTTGATCAACCGCTTGGCAAATTTCGCATCGCGCAGCTTCTTCTTCTCTGCTTCGCTCATGGCATTGTATTTTTCTACATACGCGGAATAATGATCGCAGACCTCATCGATATCGCCAAATTCCATCAATTCGCCGCCTTCGATCCACATTCCTGTCTTACAGAAATCCCGTACCTGATTCAGGGAATGAGAGATGAAGAAGATCGTCTTGTTTTCTTCATCGCGCAGTTTTTTCATGTGCTTCATGCATTTCTGCGCAAACCCCTTATCTCCTACGGACAGGGCTTCATCGACGATGATGATATCCGGATTCAGCGCCAGGGAAATGGAGAATCCAAGACGTGACTTCATACCGCTGGAGTATTTCTTTACAGGCTGATAAAGGAAATCGCCCAGCTCTGCAAAATTGATGACGCTTTCCTTGATCTCCTGGATCCTTTTCTTAGAGAAGCCCATCAGCGCGCCTTTGACGTTGATGTTCTCTTCACCGGTCAGCTGCTGATTCAGGCCGGTATTGATCGAGATCAGCGTCTGTTCGCCGTTGACGATGATCTCTCCGCCATCATGTTCGGAGATTCCTGAAAGAATAAGGGAGAGCGTGGACTTTCCTGAACCATTGGTTCCCAGAATACCGACGACATCTCCCTTCTCTACCTGAAAGGAAACATCTTTCAGCGCGTAAAACCGTTCCTTCTTTTTGGTCTTATCTTTTGTTTTCAGTGTGTAGATCTTGGATACATTATGCATCTCTACCGCATACTTACTGTTGTGTTTATCTGACATACCGCACACCTCTTTAGATCATATCGACCATTTTGCGCTTAAAATGGTACATGAGAGCAGAGCCCACGGCGAATAGCACAAGCACGACGATCCAGAAATAAACGGTCAGCGCCGGATGGGCAAAGATGGATTTTTCAAAAAACATGCAGTCACGATACCCTGTAACTATATAATATACAGGATTGAGCTTCATGATGAAGGACATGGCGGGAATACCTGAAAAAGCCGCCGGCCAGATAACCGGTGAAAGGTACATCAGCATCCTCATCAGAGAAGTGACGAGCTTTTTGACGTCGCGCCACATCATGGTCAGCACGGATGTGACCAGCGCCAGCGCCTCCAGGAACATGAATGCGCAGAAGGCGTAGTAGATCAGACCGAGCCAGTAGACTGACGGATAATATCCAAACAGAATCAGCAGGACGACCGTAATGGCCATCATGCACAAGTGATTGAAGAACTCCCGCACACATACCGTGGCCGGTAAGATACTGATGGGGAATTTCATTTTCGTAATGACATTTTTCTTTGAGAAGACCGCGCTGCAGCCCTGTGTGATGCATGGAGAAATGTACCACCATGCGGCAAAGCCCACAATGACCCAGGGAAGATAGGGAATCCCATCATAACCGCTCCGCTGCATTCCGATACCGAATACGAGCCAGTAGGTAATGACCTGAATAGCCGGAGAAGCAAAGTTCCAGAATAAGCCAAACTTGGAATCACGCATATCTGCAAGCAACTCGTATCTAGCGATACAGAAGATCCTGTACAGATTAGTCATGTTTTCTTTGATTACATAAGCTATGCTTTTAAACATCTCTCAGTCTCCTTTATCTGTCCTTCCTTGCGGCAACAAAGCGCAGAAGACACAGTATCATTACAATGATAGCGTAAAGGTCTCTGGAATGCAATGAAAATTTAACAAAGTGTTTACAGGGATTTTACATATATGAATTATTGCGAATCATTTTATGATTTTTTCTATATAAATAAATTATTACAATCATTACAAGAACCATGACAATAGTTGTTACAACAAAGTATCCTAAGATTGCATCTAGTTTTGCCTTTTCGTTAATAAAACCATATAAATCGACAACTGAGAAAAGGATAAAAATCAAAGAAAACAAATATACACTAGTCAAAATTATCAATTCTTTTATCAAAATATTATTCCTTTTTCCAAAATAGTTTGAATTATACACTAATTCATGCTGCAATTGTACTTTCTGCAAGAATTTATAATACACGATAAATATAACTAGTCCCATATTAATTATAACCCAATTAAAGTCTATTATTTTATCAAAAAATTGCACTACAGCAAATAAAAAATTAATCTTATATTCTACAAAGTTATCAGCATTAATAAAATAATTATATACATTACTCGAAATAAAAGAATCATCAATTAATACAAAATAGTCTTGAATACAATCATTAACATCTATATAAGTAAACTTAATTTTACAAATACTATAGAGAAGAAACAGCATAGACAAAATCTCGAAAGTAATAAATAAGACATTTTTCAAAATCATCATGTTTTTTCTTTTAAAGAATAAAGAATCAACTGAAAATTTTACTTTTATATTTTTCATTATTCGAATTAGCAAATAGATTTCAATAACAGATACAGTGACAATAAATCTAATCATAATACTTTTTAAATCAATATTAATTTTTGATATATTCTTTTCGTAATAAATCATATTTATTTCTAAATCCGACACAGCTGTCTTCTTATACTTTACAAAAACCATATCCTCATTACTATGTTCATTTGATACAAAACAGTTAATATATTTAATACTAGGATGTACCTTTTGCCACATTCTCGAATAGTTTTCTACAACACCTACAACTTTGTATCCAAATAATAATCCAACTTCCGATTCGTTAGACACAACATCCCCAATTTTTGATACACCAAGTATCTCCAAATATTCTTCTTCAACCGCGACCTCCTTTTTCTGTTCTGGCATTCTTCCTTCTAAAAGCTCAATATTTCCCATTTCAAGAAAGTTATCATCACATGCCCCAACAACTACTCTTTGATCTCCTTCAAGAAACACCTTTTCTTGTATGGACTGCACGGATATTTGCTCCAAAAACGCATTTTTCCTAAAGTAATTCAAATCATCTTGATCTACGTTCAAAAACACTTCATCCCAACTGCCAAATATTTCTTCCCGTTTTTTATTTTGGTCATACTCGATCCATTTAGCTGTCGCGATAATAACTAAACACGAAACAATCATAAATATTGCAAGGAGCTGCATCATTCGATAAAGGCATCTGGTTTCTTTATTTGCCAATATGAGCTTTTTTAGCCGCTTCCTATTACTCATACCGCTGCGCATCCTTCAGTATCTTTCCATCTTGAATATACAGCATTCGCTTTGCACTTTTGGCAACGGCGTAATCATGAGTTGCAATTAATACGGTCAGACTAAACATCTTTTGCAATCTAACTATCAAATTCATTACTTTCTCTGTATTATAGGAATCAAGATTTCCTGTTGGCTCATCTGCCATTACAATTTCCGGCTTATTGATCAAGGCTCGCGCTATGGCGACCCGCTGCTGTTCACCACCAGATAAAGAACTCACCAATCTGTCTTTCAATGCTTTGATATCTAATTCTTCCAATAACAGATTCAAATAAAACTCATCAATCTTCTCTCTGTCCAAATCCACTGGAAACGTAATGTTATCCACAACAGAAAATTCTGGTATCAGCTTAAAGTCCTGAAAAACATATCCCATGTTCTTTCTGCGAAACTCTACAAATGCTCTCTTTCTCATTCTGCTGATATTTTGGCCTGCTACATAAACTTCTCCTCTGTCAGGACGAGTAATTCCATCAAGTATATGAAATAATGTTGTCTTTCCTGAGCCGCTTTTTCCTAATACCGCAATGAAATCATTGGCATACACGGTTAATGAGATTCCCTGTACTGCTTTGGTCAATTCAAAGCTTTTCCACAAATCTTTAGCTTCTAATACTGTTCTCATTGTAAATCCTCCAGTTCAACTTTCTTTTTCTGATTCTGAATTGGCAAAGTAATCGTAAAACGGAGCCCGCCTAATAACGGACTCCGTGTAACCGATATGTCACCTAGATGTGACTCAATGATCTGCTTACATAAATGCAGTCCGATTCCTATTCCAGCTTTAGATGATTCATATCTTTCAAATACCGATTCATCGATAATCTCATCCGGATTGCCACTGTCATCAATATAGATATGCACTTTCTCATCTTCCTGACAGGATGAAATCTGTACCTTATTTCCCATCCCGGCATTTTCGATAGCATTTTTCACTATATTTGAAATGGCCTCTTTCATCCAGGCTGAATCCGCATATATGAAAGAATCATCACAGAAATTGCTCAGCGTGATCTGATTAAATTCAGCGTGCGTCTTAAGCATAGTTAATATTTCTTCTGTTAAGTCTCTAACACTGATCTTTTCATAAGTAAATTTCACCTTGCCCGCATCCATCTTTGATGCGCGCATATATACATGTGCCAGTCCTGCAGCTTTGTTAATGGAATAATTGAGTATCTTCTGACTTTCAGAATCTACCGCACCTTGATCCGACAGAAAATCAATGATCAGTTTAATCGTATTCAACGGCGTATTAATCTGATGAATGATATCCTGATGGAATGTGATCATTTTATTCAATTCAGTTTCATTTAGTTCGTTCACATCGTACACTCTTTGTTCCAGTCGATCCAGAATATAATTACATTCCTCGTACTGATCCTTTCTGGTAATTTCACTACTGAACAGAAAATGTTCGAGCTCTTCCTTCAAGTAGCTAAGTTCGTCTTCCAACATATACGATTTTTTCTGAGAGGATTTTTTGATCATCTTGATCGTGATGAAAATAATTGTGATGTAAATTGCAGTATAGACGATAACATACGGATCCAGCAGCAGGAATCGTTTCCAACCTCTGTGATATCCGTTCTTCATTAAAACGTATTCGCCATCACGAGTATTCGTCTCTCCACTCATGATGTAGTGAAGCGCCTGTTGTTGTACTTCAGGCTCAGAATCTTTTAATGCACCAATGGCCGTTACTGTACGGTTCACATAATGAACGTGCAAGCCAAACACATAAAAAAGCAGCGATAGCAAAACCAATGATGCCCTCACTGCCTTCTTCAATCGGTGCATAAGACAACATCTACTCTCCATTGATATCCTACTCCTCGAATGGTCTCTAAATATGGCTGACCATTAAAATTTCCGATTTTGGATTTTAAGTTACTGATATGCACTCTTAGGGTATTATCCTCAATATACTCGTCGTTGTGTGTCCACAGGATACTGGTAATTTGTTCACGCGTCAGCGTAACTCCATGATTTCTGATCAGCAGCTTCAGAATATGAAATTGCGTCGGCGTGATGGAAAGCTCTTTGCCTTCCAGAAGGACCACACATTGGTCAAAATCTATAACCAGATTCCCGCTTTTCACTCTTCGCGCTTTGTTTAAATTACGATTGTTCCTTCTAAGCACTGATTTGATCCTGGCAAGAAGAACCTGCAGGGTGTAAGGCTTAGTGATGTAATCGTCGGCGCCCAGTCCTAGGCCAAATACTATACTTGCTTCGTCATTTACTCCGGTGACGAAGATGACCGGTGTATTTTCTTTCTCTCTAATGATACGGCATAAATCGAACCCGTCCCCTCCCGGTATATTAATATCGATAAGATATAGGCCATATGTGTTTGCTTCTATTTCTTGGATGGCCTGTCTAAATGTATTTGCTGTGTTCACCTTAAATCCGTAAGATTTTAAAATCGGGGGAAGACTTTTGCACGCAGCCATATCATCTTCGACAAACAAAATGTTCGTTTCCTCAAGTCCCACAATATCCTTATCCTCCTTTTCATAATTTTCCTCCCAGAAACTGCAATTCGTATATGTTTGTGACAGTTGTGAACGAACATCCTCATTATATCATGAGGGCAGGTATATTTTAGGAGTCAAACATAATCACGAGGATTCATTGCAAGTTAGAGGTTAAATGTGCACTTTTACTGTACGTGTTCCTGATTGAACAGATCCTGCAAAAGCAAAATAATATGTAAGCTTAATATTTACACCTTGATAATTGTCATAGTAACTATATGACGATCCCCAAGCTACGATATTAAACAATTTAGACACCAAATCCACATCCTGGACTCCAACAATCTTCCAACCAGAGGATGTACTAGATGTCTCCACCGTATCGATGGTTACAATTGTATCAAACTCAGGCGACGTAACAGTCCGTGTCTGTGTATACATGAATCTAGGTGTCACTTCTTCCGCAATTTTTGTGACCTCCTTGGCTGTATCCACAGGCACTTCTTTCGCAGATGTCGGAACAACGGTGCTTCCCAGTACCGTACAGATCATCGCGCTGGCAATTCCTGCCTTAATTAACTTCTTCTTCATATCAATCTCCCCTCCTTTCTACGTTATTTAGTTTAACGCATGAATCTTAATTTATTCTTAAGAAAATCGGCAATTTGGGCTGTAATCTTAATTTAGATGAAATTCGGCTAAAAAGTTTTGTTAGATTGGCAAAAATCGAGTTGTAACGCTTTCATTTCGCTCCATCAGCTCGTTTTTCGGGCAGAAATGCCTTACATTTTCAGCCGTCATACTGGCAGCATCAAATGTTGAATTAAGATATCTATCATTTTTCTTAATATTTGTTAAGATTATATGTCTTACCACTTTTTGGTGTCTTTGCGGATCGTCACACGGTCTTCCACGCCGATATGTCCGAGCAGCACAGAGCTGTTCGGATCATGCGTCTTCATGTTTTCTCGGATCCGCCGCTCATCGTAATTGGCATAACAATACGCACAATC
>ULOS01030876.1_pt1 | contig 12905 bp, 8 predicted proteins | sample 1952701 | NCBI WGS metagenome assembly ULOS01 (sample SAMEA4835607, study PRJEB28245) | human gut metagenome | biome: gut microbiome; material: fecal sample | place: Denmark | collected 2008 | reverse complement strand
CCGACGATCGCCATCCGCAGTCCGCTTTGTTATCTGCCCGACGCGGTTCTGCCACGCTGGAAGAACTTTTTGCCGCTGCATACCTGCGTTACTGTCGCTATATCGACCCGCTCACGGGGGCCGCAAGCGATCTGTTTACCGTACTGCAATGGCTGCAATTACAGCGCAACCATCAGCAACAGCGTAATGGCTATTTATGGGCGCCAGGCTTAACGCTGTGGAAGTCGGCAATCCTGAAACCTTTCTTGTGTACCGCAACAAACAGACTGAGTTATTCACGCCGTTGTACTGCGGCGACGGCTTGCGTGGTATGGGGTGTAAAGGGAGAACAGCAATGGCTAGCCGAAGCGCAACAAAAATCACTGCCGTTATGGCGAATGGAAGATGGTTTTCTGCGTTCATCCGGACTTGGCTCTGACCTTTTGCCGCCGCTATCGTTGGTACTGGATAAACGCGGGATCTACTATGACGCCACGCGCCCCAGCGACCTGGAAGTCCTGCTTAATCACAGCCAGTTAACGCTGGCGCAGCAGATGCGAGCTGAAAAATTACGCCAGCGACTGGTTGAAAGCAAACTGAGCAAATACAACCTGGGGGCCGATTTCTCTCTGCCTGCCGAGGCCAAAGATAAAAAAATCATCCTGGTGCCGGGTCAGGTAGAAGACGATGCCTCAATTAAAACAGGCACTGTGTCGATTAAGAGCAACCTTGAGTTATTACGCACAGTACGCGAGCGCAATCCGCACGCTTACATTATTTATAAACCGCACCCGGATGTACTGGTGGGGAATCGCAAGGGCAATATTCCGACAGAACTAATTGCTGAACTCGCTGATTATCAGGCACTGGACGCAGATATTATTCAATGCATCCAGCGCGCAGATGAAGTGCACACCATGACATCATTGTCCGGGTTTGAAGCGTTATTACATGGCAAGCAAGTTCATTGTTACGGCCTGCCCTTCTATGCCGGTTGGGGTTTAACCGTTGATGAACATCATTGCCCGCGCCGCGAGCGCAGATTAACGATAGCAGACTTGATCTATCAGGCGTTGATTGTTTACCCAACATATATTCACCCAACACGGCTACAGCCTATTACGGTTGAGGAAGCTGCGGAATATTTAATCCAGACGCCGCGTAAGCCGATGTTTATTACCCGAAAAAAAGCGGGGCGGGTAATACGCTATTACCGCAAATTAATTATGTTCTGCAAGGTCAGATTTGGCTAAACAATTTCATAGTTGACTATTACACAGATTATTTATGCAAGGCAACGCACTAACCATTTTATTATCGGGTAAAAAATATCTGCTATTGCAGGGACCGATGGGACCTTTTTTCAATGACGTCGCCGAATGGTTAGAGTCATTAGGCCGTAACGCTGTGAATGTTGTCTTCAACGGCGGGGATCGTTTTTACTGCCGCCATCGACAATACCTGGCTTACTACCAAACGCCGAAAGAGTTTCCCGGATGGTTACGGGCTCTCCACCGGCAATATGACTTTGATACCATCCTCTGCTTTGGTGACTGCCGCCCATTGCACAAAGAAGCAAAACGCTGGGCAAAGTCGAAAGGGATCCGCTTTCTGGCATTTGAGGAAGGATATTTACGCCCGCAATTTATAACCGTTGAAGAAGGCGGAGTGAACGCATATTCCTCGCTACCGCGCGATCCGGATTTTTATCGTAAGTTGCCAGATATGCCTGCGCCGCACGTTGAGAACTTAAAACCTTCAACGATGAAACGCATTGGCCATGCGATGTGGTATTACCTGATGGGCTGGCATTACCGTCATGAGTTCCCTCGCTACCGCCACCACAAATCATTTTCCCCCTGGTATGAAGCACGTTGCTGGGTTCGTGCGTACTGGCGCAAGCAACTTTACAAGGTAACACAGCGCAAGGTATTGCCGAGGTTAATGAATGAGCTGGATCAGCGTTATTATCTTGCCGTTTTGCAGGTGTATAACGATAGCCAGATTCGTAACCACAGTAATTATAACGATGTGCGTGACTATATTAATGAAGTCATGTACTCATTTTCACGTAAAGCGCCGAAAGAAAGTTATTTGGTGATCAAACATCATCCGATGGATCGTGGTCACAGACTCTATCGACCATTAATTAAGCGATTGAGTAAGGAATATGGCTTAGATGAGCGAGTCATTTATGTGCACGATCTCCCGATGCCGGAATTATTACGCCATGCAAAAGCGGTAGTGACGATTAACAGTACGGCGGGGATCTCTGCGCTGATTCATAACAAACCACTCAAAGTGATGGGCAATGCCCTGTACGACATCAAAGGCTTGACGTATCAAGGGCATTTGCACCAGTTCTGGCAGGCCGATTTTAAACCGGACATGAAACTGTTTAAGAAGTTTCGGGGGTATTTATTGGTGAAGACGCAGGTTAATGGGGGTTATTATGGAGGAGTAAAATTTGAGAATGCATTGGGTATGAATAAAGATTTTTTGTTTGGATCAAAGTCAATATCATAATTTATTCTAAATTATCAACGTAGAATAAAAGCATTACCTTCAAGAATCCTTATTTTTATAACTATATGACTCATAAAAATATATTCCTATATATTTAGTTCATATAATTATTTTACCATATAAACATATCACTTTTATATAATGAAAACTCGTCTGATTTCTTATTGAGTAAATTCATCCAGTAGAATAATGATCCCTTCACTTCTGGAGGTTTTATGATGGTATCTATCACTATAAATATACATACTGTAAATAGTATTATTCTTGACTATCACTCCCTCATTTTCAATTCTAGAAACTGTTAAGCCCATTTTTTTGAGAACATTCATCATTTCATTTGGATGGAAAATTTTTTCAGATAAAAGCTTTCCGGAAAAATCAAAAACTCTAATGCCTTGATATGTATTATAAGTACTTTCCATTTTGGAATAGTAAAAGGCACCATAACTAGCAACAAAAAAACCATCACCTAAAGCTATCCCTTGTCTTTTATTATAATTCTTTGCATCAGGACTCGCATCTGATACAATATATCCAGAATAATTATTCTGTAAATAAATTACTCTTAATAAATCTCCACTTACTGAATATAGTTCAAGTCTATTTCTACTATACTTTATACTTCTTTCGCTTTCATAACCTTCAATAAGCCAATAGTCTTGACTCATCGAAAATTGGTTAAAAGCATTAATTGAAAAATCTCTTTCCTTAAATAATCTGTCACCATACAAGCTACTCACCATATTATATCTTTGCAAGGTTCCCGTATTCGAAACGACATATACAACATTAAACCCATTATAGTCTTGTATAATAGCCAAACCTTCGCCAGCCCCGCCTCGCCCACCACTTGGTATCTTATAGTACCCAAGGTAATTTCCTTTTTTATTATAACAAACTAATATATTATCCTTTTGTTTTGGCTCAAAAATATACTGAATATAAATATTATTATCATCATCAAGAGCAAATGAACTAGGGTATAAATATTTTGCCCCGTCATACTGACTGAGTACATCATCGTACTCATTAAATAATAATGGCAGAGTGATATGAATATCATTATGTGAATAGCTTTTACTTAAAATAGCAGCGCTACAAATTTGGATACTGCAAATCACCGCAAGTATAAAAACAGAATTTAATCTTAAAGCCATATTATTTAAACAAAATCATAGATGCCGTTAGATAGTTTTATTCCAGAAAGAGCCATATTAATCATTGCTACAATCATATGAATTGATTGTGGCCCAACATCAGGATGGCTTTTAATTTTATCATTGATGCTATTTGCAACTGTTGAATAAGTGATGATTGGATTTATAATATCCATAATATATTTGTACTGTTCCGAATTTTGTGAAACAATAAAATAAGACATATTCCCCTTATAGTTTATTAAATAGTCATCAATGACTTTTTTGAATAACTCTTCCTTTGGCTGAGGAAAAACTCCCTCTATTAAATGTAGATCATTTTTATTATTTATATAATGTTCATCATTTAATATAGGATCCACCGCTACTATTTTATAATTATTAGTTAATCCATGATAAACGGCTGCCGTACCTCCTTTTGAGCATCCATAAAGTACGACATCATCTGATTTTATTTGACATTGTTCAATAACTTCTAATATAAGGCTTTTAATTTTATCAGCATTGGTTGGTAATGCATTTGTATTTAAGTAAAATGAGCCAGTAATTCCTCCGATATCAGCCACTCTTAATATAGAAACATTTTTTCCAATATATTTATCAATTGTAGAAAAGTTTTTTGCAAAATATCTGTACAAGCTTGCAGAATATGGTTCAATTGGCATCTGAGAGAAAACAATCAGTAGCTTTTCATTTATTTTGCATGCAGCCCGTTGTAACGTATATACAATCCCATCAGAATTAATAGAAAACTTTTTTTCTTTTACTGGAATCCAGAGGTTTTTTATCTCATCAAAGTGAACCAATGAAGTTACATTTCCACGATGAACGTACGACATAAAACCAGCATTAGTTAAAGCAATTAATTGTTTTTTTAAATTATAATCATGATATGAAAACTCAATTAAATTTTTACATGAATCACCTTTCCCAATTATTTCAAAATGAATATATTTATACTTGGATGCCTGCAACAATAAACTAATTTCATCTGTGGTTATATTACTGTTAATATGTAAAACTGTCTTATTCATAATTATTTATTAACTTAACTAAATTTACTTTAATTTGTAAGGAGGTATACCTCCTTACAAATCAATCAATGGTTCTTGACGATCATGATATAGATTAATGCTTTAATGAAGGCATTTTTCATAAAACATCGACAAAGCATTTTTTTGATAAGATTCAATGTCAAAATGTTTAAACTCCAACCTTCCCAAGATAAAGTCCCGCATTCCGTTGAAGAGACCGTCTACACTATTTTCAACTAATACACCAGAACGCCCTTCAAGAGCACTTCTAGAACCAGTAATGTCAGTTGATATTATAGGTTTATCTAGAATCATTGCTTCGAAAAGAACCATAGGTTGCCCTTCATGATTTGAAGAGAGGACAAAACAGTCAGCTCTCTTTAGCAGTGGAAAAGGATTTGATATGCGTCCCAGAAGATGTACGGATTTTTCAAGTCCTAAAGTTATAATCTGGCGTTGTAAATCAATCTTGAGGGGGCCGTCTCCAAGAATTAATAACTCAATATTAGGATATAATTTTTGTAATCTGCAAAAGGCATTAATCAACTTTTGTTGATCTTTTTCGACTGAAAGTCTGCCCAAAGTTATAAAGTAGATTTTATCATTTTCAAAAATAAATCCACTTGTATCAATATCATCAGATTTTTTAATCACCTCATCTGGATTCTGAACATTATCACAATAAATAAACTTATCATGCTCAATATTAAAAAATTCGCTTAAGTTATCTCTGTTCAACTCCATCGTTTTTTCAGAAACAGAAACAATTTTATTGTAAGATTTATAAAAATCAAAAACAACTCTAAGATATGGAAATCTTTCTCTCCACTCGCTCAACTTATCATTATGTTGAAATATTATTTTATTTCTAACTGTATCTTTCGGAGCATTAGCAAACCGGATAACCCAAGATTGATTATAACCTTCAAAATGGATTAGATGATCAATATGACTATAGCCAAAGAGCCTTAAAAACTCTCGTTGGTAAGCATGATCAAGAATATCATACATTTCCTTACTTGCCAGGGTGAATTGATTATTTAATTTATCATTAAGCCATTTCTCTTCAATATTATAAAGCATGTTTCCACAAGTTCCAATGACTTGAATATCTGGAGAGACTCTCTTAAACTGCTCGAACCGTTCTTGAAAACCATGAATTGATTTTGGGTCAACAACCAAAGAAATATTATATTTATCACGATCAATTACCGATATAAGATTTAGCCATGATGACAATATACCATTTGGAATAAATGGACCAATATAAAAAAGTATATTTTTATTTTTGTTTTTATTAAGCAATATGGATTTTTCTTCAAAGAAGAACCATTCAATTACTTTTCCACATACACTTCCATCATCATTTTTACAAAACTTATCAATACCTTTAGATGCATCGAAATATATTTCATTACGAAGATATCCACTTAACGTGTTAAGTAACTCTACATCATTAAAACAAACGGTTCCAGGTAATTCATTTAGAGGAAAATACAACCCTCTCTCATTATTATATTGCTCAATGTCATACGCATAGTAAATTACTGGTCTATTCATTACAAAAAAATCGAAAGCAATACTTGAATAATCTGTGATAAGAATATCAATCGCCCCTAGTAACTCATTCGTGTCAATCTCAGAAGGAACAATTGTTATACCAGAAATATTCTGCTCACTTACTAATTTTTCGATCATATGATGACCACGGAAAACGATATGACAATCCTGGTCAGCCAACTTTTCAAGATCGTTCTTTAGTTTTTCTATATCTAAAGTTGCCTTTCCATGTATTCCTCTCCAAGTTGGAGCATACAAGACTACTTTATCGTAAACGTTCGCATTAATTTTCCTACGTATATATTCCTTCCGTTCAGAGCTAAGATTAATAGTCCGGTCAATGCGAGGATAACCTAACTCTTTAATTTCCCCACTAAATATATTAGATATATCATACCTATCTAATAAAATATTAGTTGTGTGTGTATTAGGACTAAGTAAATGTGTTGTGTGAAGGAAATTTCTAGCCACATTTTTATGTGCTAAAAATTCATCTTTAATATCTTTTCCAAGAAATTTTATAGGAGTTCCATGCCAAGTATTTAAATATCGCTGCCCTTTCTTTCTTATAAAATACTCAGGAAAACTAACATTATTTATCAAAAATTCACATGATGCCAAACATTGCATGTATAAATCACTTTGCCTTGAAACAAAATATACATTTTTTTTATTTTTTAGCTGCTCAGGGATTTTTTTTTCATTATTGATAACCCAAATATGTCTGAAATTATCAAATCGTTGATCATCAATAATATCTAAAAATAATGCATATGGGTTACAAGAAATACTTGCACCATGAAAGCTTTCATAAAGTATAGTGTTTTTTTCAATTGATAATGTTTCATAAAATTCAGTGTATGTAGCATTCCTCCTAAAAGTTAAATTTTTTGTTAGAATATCATCAGGAGCCCCATACGGTGTTCCAAAAATCTCTATTTTACGAAAAAAATTACATGCCTGTTGATAATTCCCATCGCGGAATAATGAATATCCGATTCTATAATAATAGTCTTTGGTATATGTATTGTTTCTCATAATACCTTCATGATATGCAATGACAGCATCATTCCAATTACATGAAGATTCATATGTTTTACCTAATTCATACCATAATCCATAATTTATGCATGAATTAGAAATTGCTGACTCTAAAGTATTAATCCTGCTTTCATATTTAAGTTTTTTTCTGTAAGAGTTTAAATGGGTATCATTGTTATCAATAACTTTTATTTGTGATGCATAAATTTCCTGAGAAGAGTCATATGCTTTTATATACATTTCACAGGATTGCCTGTATTTATTAGCCTTAGCATATGCGTACCCAGATCTATAGTACCAAATCGAGATATGTTTGATATTGCTTTGTGCTGCAAATTGATAAGCAACAGCAGCATCAAGATACTTTTGACTTCTCTCTAAAACAAACCCTAGCCTATAATGCCAATAAGGATGATTTTCATCGAGTGATAATGCCTTGCGATAATTCTCTGCGGCTTTATCCCATTGATAACATCTATCATAAGATAATCCGAGCCTATAATATAGCTCTGCACATAATGGATTTATGGATGTATGTTTTTCATACGCATCAATAGCCTTAGCCCAGCGTCCCTTATATTGATGAAATGCTCCTATTCCAAATTTATTACTATTTAATTTTTTGTCTAACGATATAGCTGTCGCATATGCTATTTTAGAACTACGGACATTTTCTACATTGTTTGTTTCATCAGATTCAAGCGAATATCCGAGTGCATAATACCAAATAGCATCATGTTTTTTATTAAATTCAAGTCCTTTTTTATAATATATACTAGCCTCATTAAAACGCCCCATCTTTTCTAATGCGGTGCCAAGTTTGAAATAACGTTCAGGTATTGAAGGATCTAATTTTATTGCGTTTTTCAGCGTATCAACTTCCTGCCACCAACGCCCTTTTTTATGAAGAACCTCAGCAAGTCTATCGTGTAATTTTGGATTATTAAAGTCTGTATTAAGTTTTTCCCTTAATAAATCTTCTTCAGTAGATGATTTGCTCACCATATGATTATTTAACTTATCAAGATGCCTTGCACACTGTTCGAGTTGTTCTTTCCACTGTATATTTGAGGGTTCCAATTCTAATGCTTTACTTATATATTTAAATGCCTCTTCATATCTATGCAATTTAAGATTGCATATTCCTGCTTTAAAATAGCTCTCCGCATGTTTTGTTTTTTTATGATTGATTTCTCAAAGAACAATAATGCCTTCTCCCATTCTTTTTTTTTGTATAGAGAAATTCCGTTAATATATTCTTTGGATTGGCATATTTTTTTAGCTAACTTAGTTAACAACATACTATGTCCCCATGATTATTTTTTAATATTTAATATATTCAGTTATATAGACCTCAAGGCTTAGATATAATACACCCAAGTTCATTTAATTTATCTTCATAATATCTAACGCCTTCAACACTACCAATTTTCATGTTTATTATTAGCTTTTTATACGCGTGTATTTTTAATTCATACATATTAACTATTTCATGATTGGGTGTATCGAATGCAGAGTCAAATTTCATTTTTTCTTGCATCCAGTTTCCATAATTCTCAGTCAAATATAAATCATAATTTTCTGGTATTAAAAACACGTTCCCAAGAAAACCATAAGAAATCAAATTAAATGGAGTATTGTTCCATCTCAGCTTTGAACCCGCATGCCAATAGCTGTCATGATCTCGATAATGAAAAAATATGTCGATTGCCACACCATTAACATGTTTTATTCTCAACGTATACGGTGAGCGCATAGGTGCAATATCAAACAAGCCAGAGCAAGCAATTTTCGTTGATAATACGGATAGATTTGTTTCGCTCCATACTCCTATATCAATATCTTTGTCATGTTTTAGTAATTTTTTATCACGAATACAACCAAGTAATGTTCCGCTAACTAAAAAAAACTGTATTTTATTAGCATCCAATATTTTTTTTAGACCTAATAATGCAATTTTAGCAGCATTAACAGAAAAGTTTTTATTGCTAGTTTTTGGTAAGATAAAAGCCTCAGAATTTATACTTCCCAACAATACTTTAACCCGATTTAATGCTTCTTCATATAGTTTAGCCCTTAACGCAGCAATTATAAGGTAATCGTTCACATCATAATGATACTTAAGTATATTCCTATAAGAACATTCCCTTTCCCAATGATTCAATAATTCATCATAATCTTTTTTTGTATCAACCAAGTTCGCCAATAATAGCCAAGTTTTCAAACGATCAGAAAAATTAAAAACTTGAATGAGTACATCCTTCGCTTCTAATTTATTTCCGGTTAGTCTATAAACATCAGCCAACCCATAATAGCTATCAGTATGTATTGGGTTTACCTTAATTATCTCTTGATATAATTTCTTAGCAAATATATAATCACCATTAAGAAATGAAGCCCTAGCAACAAAATATTTAGCGACACTCCCGCCAAAAAGTAAAATCAACCACTTAAATTTTAAAATCTCTTTCGAATGACCTTTTCTTATCGCAATTGTTAGCAGCAGATAAGATATTATATTAACAAATAAAATACCTTTGAATTTCTTCGCATTTTTTATAGAGTTTTTTATCTCTGAATGAAATTTCAAAATCCCTCTCCAAAATTAACCATATCTTTTGATTTGAGAAATTAGTTCTGTCGTTGAAATACCAACAGTTCTTGGCAGATATGATACTTCACATAATTCCTTATATTCATCAAATCGCCCTAGCCAATCATCTCCCATCACTAAGATATCTGCCTTAAATTTTTTAATATACTCGCCCTTTAATTCCAATGACTCTTCAATAAAAACTTCATCTACAAATTTTAAGGACCTAATTATTTCAAGACGCTCAGTTTCCGGATAAACAGGATACCTCTGTTTTTTTGAGAAATTCAAATAATCGGATGAGACGCCAACTATTAGATAGTCCCCCATTTTTTTTGCCCTTTTTAAGATATTTATATGACCTATATGTAATACATCAAATGTACCAAAGGTGATAACTTTACGCATTTTTAGCTCCACTAAATGTTCAAATTTTCATCATTTTGATATAACTTAATTGCGTCATTAATATTCTGATAAAGACAAGTCTGATGATCTCTAGGTATGAATAGCGCCACATCACAAAACTCTTTCAATGAATTCAAACTATGTGAAACCATTAAAAAGCTAGATTCTTTATGCCTTTCTTTAAACAATTGAGCGCATTTTTCTTTAAACCTGGCATCACCGACCGCCGTTACTTCATCGACGATATAATAATCAAACTTAAATGCCATGCTTAAACCAAAGCCTAAACGCGATCGCATACCTGATGAGTAAGTTTTAATCGGCATATCGAAGTACTTGCCAAGTTCGGCAAATTCTTCAACAAACTCAATTTTCTCTTTCAGTTCTTCTTGCTTCGCGTATAACCGCGCAACAAATTTTACGTTTTCGCGTCCGGTTAAACTTCCCTGAAATCCACCTGCAAGGCCGACTGGCCATGATATTGTTTTATTAGTGATGATCTTTCCACTGTCGGGGCGGTCAATGCCACCAATCATTCTCAGTAACGTTGATTTACCCGCACCATTACGACCAATAAAGGCAACACTTTTTCCTGAAGGGATTTCGAGGTTTAAATCCTTAAACACATAATGTCGACCCGTTGGCGTGCGATATGACTTCGTCAAATTCTCAATCTTAATCATGATGTCAGCATTGCCTCCTCACGAGTTCGATATAACGCCAGACCAATGAACAGAGTTATCAATGTGAACATTGCCAGGTAGTTCAGACTCACACCTTCGCTAATATAGCCAGGCATAACGGCCTCACGGCTTAACTCCACGACATGCACTAGTGGGTTCCAGAGTAGATATGACCAGTATTGCTTTGGAATTGAGTGCAGAGGGAACATGATGCAGGAGATGAAATAAAGGGGCTTAAGAAGTATCGGCAGAACCTTTTGCATTTCGGGGAAGGTTTTACCAACGACCATGAATATTAAGCCGACGCTGCATGAAAGAATGATCAGCAGACTCCAGGTAGCCACAAGTTGTAAAAAATTTGTTATCTCGAAATATTCGCCTGCCATCCTGACAATGAGCATAAGCAGAATATAAACAGAAACGTAAATCAGCGTCTCAAGCAGGGCGCGCGCAATGATCGTATCGATGGGTTTTACTGGGCGATAATTAAACAGCCCCTGGTTCGCTTCAATAGCACTTACAGAACGTTTGCTGATACTGCTAAAGATAAAAAAGGGAATCAGGCCATTAAGTAAAAACACCGGGAACGAGATGTCTGGCATCGTGCGGTGCATAATGTAACCAAAAATGCCCAACAGTATCAGCAAATGCGCAGAGGGTTCGAGAATCGCCCACAGATATCCCAGACGGAACTTACCAAAGCGTGTTCGTATTTCTCGTAGAAATAATGCCTCTACGGTGACTTTCTGGACTTCAAATCCACTTCTTGCCATTTGGTGATGTGATCCTATTCTCTTCAGGTATGCTACCGCCCCTGGCTTAACAGCTACCAATACACTGGAGGTAATACTTGTTTGTAACTGGATAAAATTTAGTCAGACGGTTTGACCTTTTTAATAGCCGCAAACAATTTCAGCAGAAATTATTTCCGCAGGGATAAATAGATCTATTTCCGTCTCGTTTCTTCTAATCCATTCTTCAGGCATGAATGTATTCGGTCTTCTGGTAATTTCAGAAAACTGGCCGTTTCAGAATGTTGAGTTAATTTCTCAGGAAATTATTTCTACTTCTTTTTGCTTAACCAATATGGCTTGAAAAAGATGTAAAGCAGCATGCGTTCTGGATTACTCCGGAACACACTTATTCAAAACGGGCCGCTAATTTCGCAAGAAATTATTTTTCACTATTACTGTTAACTACTTGATTATAATACCACCCATGAATTTTATGCGTAGTAACACCTGTAATCTATCTCAAACCAGAACGCATGCGATTGATTACCAATAAATTGTTTAGCAAGAAACTATTTCCCTATTTAAAATTCACTCATGTACTTCTTATTTATATCTACAGCACCCTCTTTACAGTCACATTTGTGATTTACATCACATTTAAACGGTGTTATTTAACACCCATCAATAATTCCGTGAGTAATTATTTTTGTCGATTAAAATATACATCTTGATTATTTTTGTGTGTTTATTTTAACCAGTGTTACAACCAACACCATCCCTCAGTAGATATACCTGAGCAGACATTTCTTAAAATCGACGAATAGTTTCACTGGAAATTATTATGCTTATTTGAAATTCCCTTTCTGATTATCTCCAGGAATTTTACTAACTTCCAGGTTACACAAAATACAGATCACACTAGAATTATCCTATATGTTTTGGCCTATCAATTGTTACTCAATGATTTATTACAACTATTAATAATCATAATGTGTCAAAACACTTAAGCAACTTTACAGTCTGAGAAAGGTGTCGATTAACGAAGGCTACATGGTGAAAAACAGGTTCCTTCAGTGTTACCGAATATTCCGTGGTGGTCTGGAGGGAGATAATTCTTGCTACATCGAAACTCAGCCCGGTGAGCGGGTTTGACAGTTCCGCACTCACCATTGGGCTAAGGGTTATCAGGT
>ULOS01035971.1_pt1 | contig 12941 bp, 10 predicted proteins | sample 1952701 | NCBI WGS metagenome assembly ULOS01 (sample SAMEA4835607, study PRJEB28245) | human gut metagenome | biome: gut microbiome; material: fecal sample | place: Denmark | collected 2008 | reverse complement strand
ACCGCAACTACCGGAATGGATGCACTTACACATGCCGTTGAAGCCTACATCGGAAACTCAACAACTCCGGGTACAAGAAAAGATGCACTTATGGCTACTGAGTTAATATTTAACAATCTTGACAGAGCATACACTAACGGTTCTGATACAACGGCAAGAAAGAATATGCTTAAAGCTGCTTATTATGCCGGATGTGCATTCACTAAATCATATGTAGGATATGTCCATGCAGTTGCACATTCTCTAGGTGGCGAATATAATGTTCCTCATGGACTTGCAAATGCCGTAATTCTCCCAATGGTTCTTGAAAGCTATGGAGAATCCATATATACGAAGCTGCATGACCTTGCAATTGCCGCCGGTGTTGCAGATAAGGATATGCCAGATGAGACTGCTGCCAAAGCATTTATACAGGCAGTCAAAGATATGAAAGCAAGATTTAACATTGGAGATACAATTCCTGAGATTAAAGAGAAGGATATTCCTAAGCTTGCAGGGTATGCCGACAAAGAGGCTAACCCTCTCTACCCTGTTCCGGTTCTTATGGACGCTAAGACACTCGAACAGTTCTACTATAAACTTATGAAAGATAATACACATGAAAATGAGGTATAATATGGAAGCTACACAAATCAATAAACTTGTACAATCGCAGCGACATTTCTTTCTTACAGGTACAACACTTGATGTAAATGTAAGAATTGATGCCTTAAAGAAACTATATTCGGCAATTAAGAAACATGAGAATGAAATATTTGATGCTCTCTATAAAGACCTTGGCAAAAGCCAGTTTGAAAGTTACATGTGTGAAGTCGGGCTTACTCTCAGCGAGATATCTTATATGCTAAAACATATCAGGAAATTCAGCAGAGAGAAAAATGTTCCAACACCCCTTGCGCAATTTCATTCCAGAAGCTTTAAGAAGCCGTCACCACGCGGAGTTGTCCTTATTATGAGTCCTTGGAATTATCCATTTCTTCTGACAATGGAACCCCTTGTTGACGCAATTGCCGCAGGAAACACTGCGATTCTTAAACCAAGTGCGTACTCACCTTATGTCAGTGATATTATGTGCCTCATAATAAAAGAAGTATTTGACCCTGCTTATGTATCTGTTGTAACTGGCGGAAGAGCTGAAAATAACTGTCTGCTTAATGAACATTTTGATTACATATTCTTTACAGGAAGTCAGGCTGTCGGCAAGGAAGTTATGCGCAAAGCCGCTGAATACTTAACTCCGGTAACACTTGAGCTTGGCGGAAAAAGCCCATGTATAGTAACAGAATCTGCGGACTTAAAGCTCGCTGCCAGAAGAATTGTATTCGGCAAATTCTTAAACTGCGGGCAGACATGTGTTGCGCCTGATTACATATATGTTCAGGACAGTATCAAAGACCAGCTTGTGAAAGAACTTATCCACGAAACAAAGCACCAGTTTACAGATTCTCCACTTAACAACAATGATTATGGCAAAATTGTTAATGAAAAGCATTTTAACAGAATATCAGGTCTTATCGATAATAGCAAAGTCGTTCTTGGTGGTGCATCAGATGCAGATTCTCTGCGTATTGAACCTACGATAATGGATAATGTTACATTTGGCGACGCTGTGATGCAGGAAGAAATATTCGGTCCACTTATGCCAATACTTACATTTCACTCTGTCGAGGAGGCAGTAAACACTGTCAATGCACACATGCACCCGCTTGCTCTGTATATATTCACTAAGAATAAGAAAGAAGCCCGTTATGTAACCTCAAGATGCAATTACGGTGGTGGCTGTATCAATGATACAATCATTCACCTTGCAACTTCCAAGATGGGCTTTGGCGGATTCGGTGAAAGCGGCATGGGCTCATATCACGGAAAAGCCGGATTTGATACATTTTCACACTATAAGAGCATTGTAGATAAAAAATGCTGGCTTGACCTGCCTATGCGCTACCAGCCATACACAAAAACAAATAACAGTTTAATACATATGTTTTTAAAGTAATCACTTTGCATAAAAAACAGCGCTATATTGCATACAATGGCATACGGCGCTGTTTTTATGTTAATAATGTTATTAATAAAATAAGATTGAAAATGACTTCTCGAAAACTTCTCCGGCATCAAGATGATTACTGTATTCCCTGTCCTTAAGCTCCCCTGTAAAATCTATGGCATCTGTTCTTCCATACCACGGCTCTATACATACAAATGGAACATTTTTTGATTTGCATGACCACAGACCAAATACCGGTGTATCAAACTTAACTGTAACAAAAGGCTTTTCATTTTTAACAAGACTTACAGTTCCTGCCTGACCACCCTCAATTATAAATGCATCTTTTTCAAAGCTGTCCTCTTGTATTGTATATTCATGATTAATTAATGGCAGCTCATACTCATCCCTTGCCATTAATTGATAATCTCCTATCAGATGATATGTAATTCTGTCTGCATCAAATCTTATCTTACAGCCAGCCATGCTTGCATCATTCTCTGGTGTTACAAAAGCCGGATGACCACCTATGCTGAAATGCATCATTACATTATCTTTGTTGATTACTCTGTATACTTCTTTAATCTCATTGTCAATAAGGTGATACTCCAGTTCCAATGCAAAATCAAAAGGATATTTCTCTTTAGTATTTTCATCGGATTCAAGTCTCATAACCAGCATACCGTCATTATGCTTAACAAGTGTGAATTCCATATCTCTTGCAAATCCGTGCTGACCCATTTCATATACTTTTCCATTATAAATGCTTTGGTTATCCTTATATTTGCCAATAAGCGGGAAAAGAACAGGTGCAACTCTTTTCCATCCTTCGGGATTGGCGTTCCACATTCTGTGTGTATTGTCAGTTTTACACAATACATCTCTTATTTCACATCCCTTAGAATCCACCGTAACTTTTAAAATGTTGTTTTCTAATACATACTCTGCCATATTGGCCTCCTTTCCGGACATGTTTTCTTTATTGTACACCACAATCTGATATTTTCCAAATTAAAAAAAGCTGACACACAAAAAGTGCATCAGCCTTAAAAATATGCGGATAACAGGAGTTGAACCTGCACGTCTGTTGACACTAGAACCTAAATCTAGCGCGTCTGCCAATTCCGCCATATCCGCGAACATGTGCTATATTATCATATTCATGAATATGCGTCAATATTGAAACTAAATTCTTTTCTAGTATTATATCTTAAAAAAGAAGAATAATAAAACTAAAAGGATGCAACAAAATGTTTCAAATTGTTGCATCCCATATTAATCATTATTTATTAACTTCATATGTTATATCGACATCGACATCAAATTCTTTAGTCTGAATTTCAATTTAATTTAAAATTAATTATTAATATATTTATAAATTCACTTTCAAAAAAACATTATCTCTGTCATCCTGTTTGATTCCCAGATATCTTTTAGTAATTTCATATGACGAATGATTATATATTTCCATTAACATTGCCGGAGGCGTTCCATATTTCCATGCATAATATCCAAAAGTTTTTCTTAAGGAATGACAACTTATTCCATTCTCCATATTAAGGGCTTCCGCTACATGTGTAATTATTCTGAATGCCTGTGAACGTGACAAATGCGTTCCCTTTGTTTTTCCAGTAAAAATATAATCATTACCTGAAACACTCTTTAAACTTCCCATGTACATTTCAAATGCTTCTATAAGATTATTATTAATTGCTATTCTTGTCTCCTTTCCTGTTTTCCCTTCGCATACAACAATATGTTTCACATAATGTTTCCTATCAAAGTCATACACATTCCCCCATTTTAACTGCAACATATCACTAATTCTTAATGCAGTATTTAGTCCCATACATATCAGCATGTAATTACGAAGATTAACCTCCTTATTTAAATAATAACTACGAAAAGCTGTCAGTTCATCCAAGCTTCTGATTGGTTGAGATGTTCCCATATTATTTACCTCCATGTAATTGTTGGGATGCAACAATTTGAAACATTTTGTTGCATGGTCATGGAAAGCAAGGAGGTTTTGAAATGTTAAAGCTCACAATCAAACCCGGTGAATTTATTAATATTGGAAATGATATCCGGGTAGTGTATTCGGGCGGAACAGATGGCAACATTCATCTTCTTATTGATGCCCCCAGAGAACTTAACATTGTAAGAAGTAAGGTTCTTTCCAGAAAAAAAGACAGCTCAGAAAATAATTATTCACATTCTGCTCCGTCTTACTATGCAGAACCTAAGCTCTCGCAGGAGACAGTCTCCAAAATACGCCATCTTATCAAAGAGGATAAGAATACTAAAAAAAATAATACTCAGGATTAGCATGGTAATTCTGTTTATTATAAACACTAATCAAATAGTTATGTCAAGTACATTTCTATTTAATTAACTAATGGAATGGGAACGGATTTCCTTCCATAAAAATATTATTTATACACGGAGGTATATACTATGGTAGTACAACACAATATGTCAGCTATGAATGCTAACAGAATGCTCAGCGGAGTTTCATCTGCACAGTCAAAGTCAACAGAGAAGTTATCTTCAGGTTACAGAATTAACCGTGCAGCTGATGATGCTGCAGGACTTTCAATCTCAGAGAAGATGAGAAGCCAGATCAGAGGTCTTAATAAGGCATCTGATAATGCACAGGATGGTATTTCACTTATCCAGACAGCAGAAGGTGCTTTGAATGAATCACACTCAATCCTTCAGAGAATGAGAGAGCTTTCAGTACTGGCTTCTATTGGTACGGAGACAGATGACGATAGAGAGGCTGTACAGAACGAAATCGAGCAGCTTCAGAGCGAGCTTACAAGAATCTCTGATACAACAGAGTTCAACACAATGAAGTTACTTGATGGTTCACAGTCAGGAAACAAGGTAGAGGTATCTGTAAGTAAGAGTGCTGCTACAGGAGCAACAACAAAGAATGCTGCTGTTGCCCAGGTTAACACATCCGCAAATCCTGTTAATGCCCTTGCAGATGGTAAAAGTACAACATATTCTGTAACAGTGTTAGACAAGAATAACAATTCAACAACAGCTACTGTAACTATAACAAACAATGGCGGAAAATTAACAGATAAAGATGGTAATGAATTAGGAACTGTTGCAGCTCCCGCAACCAGCAAAGATGCAACAGATGTAGAGACTGCCAATGCTATAGCAAAGGCATTATCTAATACAACTCTTGGTGATAAATTCGATTTTGCAGCTGATACTAATAAAAATCTCACATTAACAACTAAAGATGCAAGCGATGCAGCTAAGAGTGTGTTAATCAGTGTTGATAATGGTGCAGCAGAATTAGCAAACCCAGCTCCAGCAGGTTCAGAAGAATATACAACTATTAATAAAGAAATCGGTTCATATGACGGAACTGGCAATATTGAAGATAAAATCTTCACTGTTAATGGCGAGAAGTTTGCATATGTTGATGATCCATCTAAGTTAGGTGACGACTACAAGGATGTTAATTATGTTCAAGTAGGAACAGCCGGAAAAGTTGAAGCTGGTGATGCAAAGGCAATGGCAGCATTAATCAGTTCTAAGACAGGTATTAATGCTGTTGTTAGTAAAACAAATACTTCTGTTGATTTAAAGCCATCTTCAAAAGCAACAGGCAAGGGTATTGAACTCCAGATTGGTGCTAACGAAGGTCAGACAATGAGCTTCACTCTTGACGACATGAGCGCTGATGCACTTGGCGTAGGTGTTGGTAAAGTAGATTTAAGTAAGCAGGAAACTGCTAAGACAGCTACAACAACTATCGATGCAGCTATTAAGAAGGTGTCTAAGGCAAGAGGTCAGATGGGTGCCGTTCAGAACAGACTTGAGCACACAATCAACAATCTTGATACAGCAGCTGAGAATATGCAGACAGCTGAATCTCGTATCCGTGATACAGATATGGCTGAAGAGATGGTTAACTACAGCAAGAACAACATCTTAGCTCAGGCTGGACAGTCTATGCTTGCACAGGCTAATCAGTCTAACCAGGGTGTTCTTACACTCCTTCAGTAATTATTCTGAAATAACATTTTGTTAAATTAATACCCCTGTATCAACAATTCCATGCATGTTGATACAGGGGTTTATATTTTACCGACATTATGAATTTTTTTCAGCCAGTCTCATAACTTCCTTCCATGCTGGCGAGAACAGATAATAACCTATCATTGCGAACATTCCAAAGCTGAAAGAGATTGGGAAGCACAACATTACCCATGTTCCATCAAAGTATCTGTTAATAATATAGGCGCTTGGAATTCTGACTGCCCAAAGCATAAGAATGTTGACAATTGTAGTATAACGCACCTTTCCGGTTCCGTTTACAATGGATATTATACAGTTAAAGATAGCATAAAACCACTGTGAAAGCAGCATGACAACAACATGTCTGCTAGCATACATCAATACCATTTCATCTGACGAGAAGAAACGGATTATAGGTTTATGTATCATTATAAAGAACAATCCAAAACTTAATGTAATCAGACCTGAACACAATGGAATTCTCCAGTGTCCCTCTTTAATTCTTGAATATTTCTTAGCGCCATAATTCTGTCCTGAAAATGTAGTGGCCGCCGAAGACAATCCGGTAATTGCTATGTTAGAGCATCCTGTAATTCTTCCTGCTACTGCACCTCCGGCCATAAATATAGCACCCTGTGAGTTATTAAAGGTCTGTAATGCAACATGGCCTAATGAATAAAGCGAATTGTTAAGACCAACCGGCAAGCCAATAGCCAGAATATCTTTCATCATTGTTCCAGAAAATCTTTTCGGCAAAAATGTAAACTGTATCTCCGGAAACTTCTTTCTTATATAAACAATACTTACAATCCATGAAATAAACATGGCAATACTTGTAGAAAGTGCTGCCCCGGCTACATCCATTCCAAAACCTGCAACAAACAATAAATCAAATACTATATTAGAAACACATGACACAACCAGAAACCATAGTGAAGCCTTGCTGTCTCCAAGTCCTCTTAAAATTCCGGCATTCATATTATACCCCAGATTACCAAGTGTGCCTAAGAATACAACCCTTGTATAGATTAATGCGGCACCCCACACATCCTGCGGCACTTTCATGAATTCCAGAATATACGGTGCTGCAAACCATCCAAGAATTCCAATCGGAATACCTATAATATATATAAATGTTATTGAAGTTCCACATACTGAAACAACCTTTCCCGATTCCCTGGCTCCGATATATTGTGAAATAAGAATAGACACACCTGTTCCTATTCCTAAAAAGACACATAATAATACTTCAACAGGCTGCGAACTCGTTCCTACCGCAGCTAAAGATGTATCACCACAGTATTTACCTATTACAAGTGCATCAACCGTAGTATATAACTGCTGCAAAACATTTCCAATAATAATCGGTATCGCAAACAGTATGATATTTCTCATGATATGACCTGTGGTCATATCAATCTTGCCTTTTTGTGAATTTGCCATAATATACTCCTATCATTAAATAACCTATCCGTATCTGTTAATTATAATAATACTGTAATTGAGTCATATATTCTAGTGATTTATGGCATGAAGTACAGAAAAAGTGTCCATATATTGTTTATTTGTATTATTCAATTCCATTTAACAAAAATACTTCCCAATCACTACAGCCCTCTCAATCCAGCTATGCCTGCCCTTACAGCATTCATACCCGCTGTCAGCGATTTCCTGCAAATGTTTCGTATCAGCTAATGCACATTTAACCTTATCCGTGATTCGTGCCGCAATACACTCATCATATCCCGACTTTTCATAGTCTCTTAAATCCTCAAGTGAATAGAACAACACATTTTCACCATCTGCAAATGTGTTCTCATAAAACAGCGAAGTATCAGTAAGTGCAACACCTCCATTAAGCATAGTATTAAACACTCTGTCGTGTGCGCCCATCTTAAACCATGGCATTACATTAAGAGAAATCTTTGCCTGACTAATCATATCAAGACACACCTTGGAATCAACACCTCCATGCTCAATTATATTCTCATGGTGGTTACATTCGATATAATTATAACCTTCGCCATAAGTATGAATCTTAAGTCCTAAATCAGCCAGTGCCCTTATTGCAAGCTCCCTGTAGTGGAATCTTACAGCAAGGTCTGCATACATCATATTAGGCATGCAGTCGACAAGCTGTTCGTCTGTAATATCAGGGAATTCCCTGCGTAACGCATTTTCCGCCGCCGCATCAATCGTCTCTGACGGATTGTCTATCAGATATGACAGCACACCCTCATAGAAATCTATATACTCATCATCCATGTTATCCAGATGTTTCCTTAGTATTCTTTTCGGAGTGTAATTACCTGTAAATATAATATCTATCGGTCTTTCCTTCATTGACAGGTAATTCTTATCAGGCATTATACATCTGTTATAATTAAGCTCTGTTCCGGCTGTAAGCATATATTCAGTATGTACTTCCGGGAAAAACCTGTTCATGTATGCAACATGCATTTCATCAATATCAAGCTGAATATACTTTTCAGGGTGCTTTCGGATATATTTGTTGTAATAAAGCGGGTGGTCTACAACCACATTTACAACCTTAACACCTGCCCAGTCCCAGAAATTCCAGCCATCATCACGATACAGACCGGCTTCTCCTGCTATTCCTTCAAAGTTAAATGTAAACATATACCACTCGTCTGAGCTGTGAGCCTTGAAAAATTCCACCAGTGCAGAAGAACTGGCCTGCTGTAACATTAAATTATACCAGAAAACGGAGCAGCCCATCTTCTCCCATACAGCAGCCATCTGCTCTGTAAAGAATTCTAATGTTTCTACTCCGCCTTTAAATAAAATCAATCTTTTCATTATTCTTCTCTGTTAAGCCATAATTGCATCAAATATTCCATCTAATGCAGACACATCAAGTTCCTCAGCCTTTCCTGAATCAACAAGTCCAGCTACCTTTGCGTCCATTGGAAGCTTTGCAACATTCTTGATATCATTAGCTGCTGCCACTTCATCAATCTTACTCTTTCCGTATATATAATGGATATTACCGCAGTCTGGACATTTAAAATAAGACATATTCTCGACAATTCCAATAACCGGAATATTCATAAGCTTAGCCATATTAATTGCCTTCTCCACAATCATTGAAACAAGATCCTGTGGTGAAGTTACAATAATAATTCCGTCTATCGGCATAGACTGGAAAACAGTAAGAGGTACATCTCCTGTTCCCGGAGGACAGTCAACAAACATACAGTCTGTCTCATCCCAGTCAACATCTTCCCAGAACTGCTTAACAACACCCGCAATAACAGGTCCTCTCCATATAACCGGATCAGTCTCCTTTTCCATAAGAAGATTAAGTGACATAACCTTAATACCATTCTTTGAAGTCTCAGGATACATTACAGTTCCATCTTCATTACATGTTACCCTTTCAGTAAGTCCAAAAGACTTAGGAATAGATGGTCCTGTAATATCTGCATCAAGTATTGCCGCTTTCTTTCCTTCCTTATTGGCTTTGACTGCCAGCATTGATGTGACAAGTGATTTACCAACACCTCCCTTGCCACTGACAACAGCTATAACCTTCTTAACTTTGCCATTATTGGCATTTCTTAATATCTGTGGTCCTTTTCTTGATTCGCAGTCTGAACTGCAGCTTGAGCAGCTTCCTGAACAATTCTCGCTCATAACTTCCTCCCATTATTCATTCATATATTTTTGTTCAAATTCTTCGACTGGTATAGGCTTTGAGAAATAATATCCCTGGAATATATGACACCCCATCTCTGTCAGCATAAGAAGCTGTTTGTCTGTCTCTACTCCTTCAGTAATTACCTCCATTCCAAGCTTTCCACCAAGAGAAATAATAGTCTCCAGAATATCCTGTCCCTTAACCTCATTCTCTGTAGCACGAAGGAATGCCATATCAATCTTAAGAACATCTGCACTTATATCTTTTAACATATTCAGCGAAGAATATCCACTTCCAAAATCATCAATCTCTATCTTAAATCCATAACCCCTGAGGTTCTTAATTACCTCCATATTCTTCTTAAGATCAGACATAAGTGCTGTCTCGGTAATCTCTAACTTTAACATCTTAGGTTCAATATCATATTTCTTAACAATCGATGTAATAACCTCATATACATCTATAAGATAAAAATCCTTAGTAGATATATTTACAGAAATATAATGAACCGTATCACCCTTCTTCTTCCATTCACTTAATTTAGCTGCTGCACATTCCCACATATACATATCAAGCTTATATATAAGACCTGTCGTCTCCAGAATATCAATGAAGAAGAATGGCGACAGTAACCCTCTATCTGGATGCTGCCAGCGCACAAGCGCCTCTGCTCCATAAACCTTACCATGAGTATTAACCTGTGGCTGAAGAAACATTTTAAATTCTTTTCTTTCAAGTGCACCCTCAAATTCTCCAATAACTCTTCTTTCTTCAAGAGTTCTCTTTAACAGCTTATCATCATAGTATGCAATATTAGCTTCATAATTATTCTTAATAGTCTCGCTCGCAATAAATGCTTTATCACACATATTACTTACAGGCTCATCAACATCTTCAATATCATAAACACCAACTACAACCCTTATCTTAAATGATGCATTGTTGAATCTGTCCTGCATGCTTACAATACTATTCTGCATTATTTCATTCTTAAAACTGTCCTTCGGCATACACACAGCAAATCTGTCATTCTGGATTCTTCCACATATATAGCCACTTTCAGATGAAGCCTTGATAAGCCCCGCCTGCATTTTAATAATCTCATCACCTTTTTCGATTCCAAAAAGCTCATTAACAAGCTTAAAATCTTTAATATTACTGCACACCAGACAATATTTGTGATTCCTGTCGTTTCGCACTACATTGGCAGTTTCCTCATAGAACTGCTCCTTATTAAAAAGTCCCGTGAGATTATCATGTGTAGCTCTGAACTTTTCATATTCTAAAAGCTCAACAGCTTCAGTACGATCATTAAATATGAAATAATCACATATAAAATTATGCTTATCATCATATACACGATTATATGAAATATCAAAGCTTCTTCTCTCTTTCCCCTCGCTGATTGTCTGCCTGAATTTCTTATTATCATGCTCTGTCTGAGTCTGAAGCCAGCTTGCATAATTATGCTCTACTTCATTAATATTATCAGTAATAGAATACATTTCTTTAACAATACCATTACAGTATATACATCTTCCAGCGTTATCAAAGCATATAATTCCACTATTCATATCCCTGATTATAAGTGAAAATGTATTCTCAATAAGCTCATTAGGAACATAACTGTATGTCAGATAATATATAAGTACAGACATGATGCCAAATGCAACCATTGACATGTCATATATTGAATCAGACCATGTAGTCATTATATCAAGTAAAAATGCTGCAAATAATAATATGAGAATAGCAAAATATCTGAATCTGTAGAATCTTGACATTCTCTTAACCATTACTAAATAACTTAAAATAAGCAGCAACATAATGCCATAAGCAAATACATAATGTAACCTGCCCAGAACATTACCTTTTGCAAACTGAACAATTATCTGGTCACCCGATATATCTGTTATATCAAATATCCATCTCGTCCATGCATTAATCAAAAATGCAACGGTCTCAAACAGCGAATAGGCAATCATAAAAACTTTTACACCCATAACACCCTTAAACATGCCTGTATAATACTGGGTATAATACATAAGAAGTACCAGCAGCCAGTCAAAGCTCGCCATAATAAGTCCCTTGCACAACACTGTAATGGTAGTCCCTGGAACATATGTATATACTAAAAATATTATCCCACATATAAATGCACCAAGCTCATATAAAAACACAACTCTTGCCAGTGCACCCTCTTTTTTATATGCCTTTAAAGCACACGCCCCAATCATTAAAATTACCGCCGTAATTATAAGCCCATAAAATACTCTCATAAGCGATATCTCCTAAATCAATACTAAATTTCACGATTTGTATAAGTAGTATTATAGCGCAAACTTCTTATTATTGCAAATGTGGCACAGCCAGATTCTTTTAACTCTGGTAAACAAACAGACGATTCATTCCCTCCTGCCACGGATACTCAAATTCCAGATAAATAATTTCCTTTCCAAAACGTGCAAATCTTTCTTTCCAGTAATTTGTTGTAGCCTGTCTTAGTCTCATAATATGATTCTCTTCATAAATGTTATTTCCCATATTCTCATATCCGAAACTTTCCAGTTCTTCTTTTGAATAATACGGATTCATTTTAATAAACCAATATCCACCAGGCTTCAATACCCGTTCTAAATCTTCAACTACCTCCTTTGACACATCTTTGGGCATTACATCCAACACATTTGATAATATCACTCCATCAAATGAATTTTCTTCTAATTGCTTTACCGTATGGTCTGTACCTTCAAGAAAAATTGCCGTTTTATAATCACTTAATCTTGCTGTTTCATTTGCAAATTCTATGCCCGTTTTTGAAGCATCAATTCCTAAAACTTTATGTGTAGGCTGATACTGCAAATATTGAAAAGAAATATCTCCTGTACCACAGCCAAAATCTAATACATTTGTTGTTTTTTGTGCAAACAGCTTTAACGCTTCGTCAAACATTGTTTCCACTTGTAAATCTAAATTTCTTAAATCCACAGGTGTACATTCCTTAAATACCTGATTCCACATTTCTGTTTCTCGCTCATATGCCTTATTCATAATGCTGCCACCTCCTTTTATTCTCACACATGCTACACAGTAGGACTGCCCTTATCAAATTCATTTAATCATGTCCTTTAATATATTGAACTGCCTTTTTGTCACTCTTTGATTTTTTATACCAGCCAATACCTATCATTACAATTCCAACAATAATGGCTATAGTTCTTATCAATGAATCTGGAGAGCATAAACAAG
>ULOS01006246.1_pt1 | contig 13122 bp, 15 predicted proteins | sample 1952701 | NCBI WGS metagenome assembly ULOS01 (sample SAMEA4835607, study PRJEB28245) | human gut metagenome | biome: gut microbiome; material: fecal sample | place: Denmark | collected 2008 | reverse complement strand
GTTCCATTAGCAATCTTCTTATCTTTGCAAATTTGCTCTCTATTATGGCTATATTCTTCGGAATATTTTTTATACTTTCTTGCTATTTCCATCGGTGTTTCTTCTGATGCTCTGGTTGTATTTACAGATACATCTGATGTATTTTCTGATACACTCTGTGTAGTATTAATGATTTCATCTAATAACTGCTCCTTACTAATGTATAAAGCCTCCAGTAACTCATCTGTTGTAATAACTTCCTTATTTGCTAGTTGCAGAACCTGAATAATAGACATCTTCTCCTCTTCCATCCTTTTCTTAGCCTGAATGATCTCCTGTTTTCTGTAATGGTTCATAAGAACCTCATTTGACTTGTCAATAAACATATTTTTTACCTCCATAAATTTAAATATTTGAAAAACAAAAAAGCAAAGAAAAAGAGCTAGATTTCTCTAACTCAATTTTCTCTGCTTTCAATTTTTCATATTAGAATGATACTACCTTATTTTTATATAGTCAATGAATAATTTTTGAAACAATTTTGAAATTTTGTAAATGTATGAATTACCAAATTATTTATTTTTTACTAATACACTTATTGTATTTCTTGATACTTATGGTGTATTTTTATTTTCTTTTTTTGTACTAATTTTTTCCTTATAATTCAGTTATATCAAGCATTCTACGTTACATTTAGCATTCTGCATTTTCTCTGTATTTTAAAAATTTTTAAGAATACTAGAAAGCTTGTCTTTCTATGTGTTTGCGTGATGCACACTGCATCACTATCCTGCCATTAGCGTTTTTTATAATTTGATTTTGACTAAAAATTTTATATCACGATTTTTTTGATTTTTTCGTGATATAAAATCTATATCACAAATTTTCCAATCTTTTCGTGATATAAAAATCTATATCACGAATTTTTCGTGATTTTCGTTATATAAAAAATTATATCACGAAAATTTCATTTTTTTCGTGATATAACTCTTCTACTTAAAAAACAAATCAATATACTTTTCAAAAGCAAAAATTTGATTTCTACTATATCCAGTTGTCTCTTTTATAATATTTTTTTCTAAAAATGCATTAACTACTCCGTTTATTGTAGTTAATTTTATTCCTGTATATTCAGCCATCTTGTTTCTTGTCATAATTGGTTCATCATATAATAAATCGATTACTTTCTTTGCATTTTCTGGTTTCACAGGTAAATTCATTACCATTTTATCCATTTCCATAGTAAATTCTACAACATTTCTAAATTTTTCCTTTGCCGTTTTTGATGTTTCAATAACCGCTTCTAAGAAAAATTTAATCCAACCTATCATATCATTATGAGTTCTTACTCTTGTTAATGTATCATAGTAAGTATCTTTGTTTCTTTCAATATAATCTGAAATGTATAGACATGATTTTTGAAGCATTCCTTTGCTTTGAATATAAAGTGGCACAAGCAACCTGCCAATTCTACCATTACCATCTAAAAATGGGTGTATTGATTCAAATTGATAATGCAAAATTGCAATTTTTATTAAATCTGGTGTATCAATTTCTTCGTTATTTATAAATTTTTCAAAATCACTTAAACATTCTGCAACTTCTGTGTGTGGTGGTGGCACATATACTGCTGTTGATGGCATACTTCCACCGATCCAATTTTGAGAAGTTCTAAATTCTCCTGGTGTTTTATGTTCTCCACGAACTCCTGTCATTAATATTTTATGTATTTCTCTTATTAATCTAGTACATACTGGAAAACCTTCACTAATTCTTTTAACTCCATAATTTGTTGCTTTAACATAATTTTGTACTTCTTCCCAATCATCTCTTTTCTCAGGATTTACATCTACTACATCTAATAAATCTTCTTCTACCGTTGTTCTGGTTCCTTCAATTCTACTAGATTTATTAGCTTCAATTTTTACATGCATTTTAATATATAAATCTACATTAGGTATTAAAAGTGAATAAGCATTTAACTCTCCAATTTGTCTATTAGCTTCTGCTAATAGCTTGTCCAACTTTGTATCATCCCATCCCCAGTTGTAATTTATTTTACTTGGGATAAATGCATTGTAATCATTCATTTTTATGTATTCGCCTGATTTGTATTCTTCAAGCTTTTTCATAAAATCGCCTCCTTTTGAACCATTTCCATTTTTGAAACAGTTTACGTTTATACAAACATTTGTATTGTATCATGTTTTACCTCTTAATTCAACATTTTTACAAAATTAACAACAAAAGATATCGTTTTTCTTTAACACCGATATCTTTCTTACATATAATATGCTATTTTTCACTATTCTACCACAAGTTAGAGCACTAGATTACAATTAATGTTTAATTTGATTTCTATTTTTTAGATTGGTAACTAACTCTTTCATTTCTTTATTTTTTGAAATAGGCATTAATATTGGTTCCTCCATTCCTAATTCCTCCATAATTAATATACTCTTTTGACTATAATGCATTGTATCCATAATTTGAAAACATCTTTCCACCTTATCTTTGCAGCACCTCTTATATTTTAAATTTGAACCACAGAGACATTTATCATTTCTTCCGAGAGTTTTCATTTTTGTCCACTTATAAGTTTTCCAATATTCAAAAAATTCATATTCCTTTTTGTCTAAAAACACTTCCTTTTTTACCTTATAAGTTATCGTTTTATTATTCGAATAAATAGCAGATGCAGTAATATCTCCACAGACTTTATTTATTTTATCCAAGTCGCTCAAAATCTCTCTACATGTTCCTAAAACTTTGTATGTTGCATTATCATATATTACTTGATTTATTATATTTTCAGCTTCTTTATCAAGTATATTTATTTTATTATCATCTATCTTAATATTATTAATTTTTCCATTATAAAACATACCGTAATAATGGGAGTTAAAAGGAATAAGTATCACACTGTCTTTTATTCCAATATCTCTACTGCTTATGTTTAAAAATTGTCCTTTAAATGATGTTGAACATGTAGCAATATATTGATCACTCATTATAAAGTTACCTTCTTGTGATTTAATAACAGCAAACTTATATCCTAATGTTATAATAGATATTAATCTCATTATATATTTTTCATTAAAAATTCTAAATAACAGTTGAGTTATCGAACTTGCTTGATCAATATCATTATCTTTAACTCCCATTCTAATTAACGACGCCATACTTTTATAGTAATTTGTTATAAAATAGTATAAATTATTACATACTTCATTATGTACTTTTGAAATTTCAGTTTTTTCTTTTTCAATTAGCTTTAAGATATTTTTTAGTCCATTAGCAGAACCATTGTCAATACTACTGGCGAAAAACTTTTCTAATGTATTATCCGGTAAAAGTATATATTCATAAGAATTATTATGGCACATACTATTTCCTACTGAAGTATTATATATTTTATTTTTATCAATTATCTTTTCATATATTTTTTTATTTTCTACAAAAATATTTATAATACATTGTGCAATATAATGTTGTTTTTTTGTTCTACAATCCATTTTTTCAACCTCTTGTCTAATTTATATATTATTCTGTTCAAACTATTAATCATTCTTAATACTTTTTTTATTTGAGTTCAAGCATTACACTTTATTAGACTCCAGGTAATTATGCATTATTGCATTTAATGTTTCAATTTCCGTAACACCATCTTTTTTTGTAAAATGTCCTGCACCTTCTACTAATATTTTATTAGCAGATAATTTATCAGCATATTTGATGCACTTTTCAATTGGACTGTTATTATCATTATCACTATAAATAGCAAATCTATTTTTTATCAATTCTTTACATTTTGAAAATTCTTCATCTGTAATCTCAAATATTTCTGTTACATCTTTAAGATAATCGGTTCTTCCAACATAATCAACAAATCCAGCAACTGAAACAAAAGTATCTATATTTATGTTATACTTTGCTAAATACTTAGGAATAAATTTAGTACCAATACTATGAGTTATTACTAAGCTTTCTGAATTTAATAATCTTTTTATTCTATATTCATCAAGAACTTTTTCCCATGATTCTGGTGAAGCTTCCGCCCTTAATGGAAATATTGGATAATAGTATTCAATATTGTTTTCTTTGCAAAATCTTTCTATGCTTCCGGCAAAACTATCTATTGTATTTCCATTTACGCTATGAATTAAAAAAACATTTTTCATTAGATTTCACTCCCATTCAATATTTCATCAAATTTTTCAACTACCAAATCTTTATACTCTTTATCCATTGGCACCCACTTATCTGAATATAATAACTTTTTAAATTCTTCAAAACTTAGCCACTTTACCTCTTCAACTTCCTCTTTTTGAATAGTTAATTCTTCAATTTCTTTATCACATTTAAATAAGAAAACTTGACCTATCTCCCAAGCGTCATCTTCTATGTATTCAAAACAAAACTTCATTTCTTCTTCACTTACATCAACGCCAATTTCTTCTTTTGCTTCTCTTATTGCCCCTATTTTTGTAGTTTCTCCTGCATCAACATGTCCAGCACATGGCATATCCCAATATCCAGGAAATTTCTTTTTACTCATAGCTCTTTTTTGAACTAATACTTGCCCTTTAGAATTATATGCCCATGTCCATGCTGGTTTGTGATAAAATCCAGGATTTTCGACATGACATTCAGATCTAGTTCTTACACCTAAATATTCTCCATCTCTTGTATATGTATCTAATAATTCCTCCATGATATTCCTCCTTAAATTATGTATATACTTATTTAATATATTACAATATCTCCATCCTTCAATCTAGTTATTTTTACATTATGTTCTTTTTCATATTCATTAATTCTGTTTTGCATTGTTTCGTTAGCTTTTTGAAAATGCGGATATATAAATAAATCAATTAACCCTAAACATTCATAAGTGTCAAGTTCTATATCATATTTAGGTTTTGTTCCTTTTTTTATATCATAGTAATATTTTGCGTTTTTTTGTAAAAATATAGAACCTGCACTTTCACCAATAATTATTCCACTCTCTAGAAATTTCATTAAATTAGCTTTTAGCTTTGGATTATTATTTAATTCTATAAGAGGTGTTGTATTTCCACCTAGTATATAGATAATATTATAATCTAATATTAAATCTAAATTTGAATTATTTAAATCTATTATATCTACATGTATAGCTCCTGCATTTATGAAGTTTTCTTTTACATTTTCCCTTGCTTTAAAATTTCCCGTACCTTCTGGTGCCGCATTTGATATAATCATTACTTTTTTGTTATTTGATATTTTTTTGAATAATTTAATATTCTCTTCAGAAACGTAATTATTTATTGTATTAAATCCACTAGAAGTTACTATAATTTTTGTTTTCAATGTTGTTTTCCCCCTTTTCCTATATTCTTATTTTATGTAATGACTACTAATCGCAATCAAATATTGTCTTGTTCATTATATCTTTTCCAAAACTTTCTTTCCATTCTTTATGAATTTCACCATTATCAAATTCTTCTAAAGCTTTTTTACTTAAATCCATTTTTATCATTAAATCATATCTATTAGGCAAATCCATATTTGATTCATATATATCAACTTTTATTATTTCTTTAATATCCCTTACCTTTTGAAATAGCTCTTTAATAGGATTAATCAGTTTTTCTTTTTTACATTTTGATTGAATTTTACAATTATATAATGTTTCACTTTTGAATTACTCCTCTTTATTTTGTATTTTAGACAAATTATATCATATTATAAATTATTTGCAACCCATCCAATTACCGATATTATAAGCTTTACAGCCGAAAGAAAGCATGAAATAAGCTAGTTTTTCCCTAGCTATAAATAATGAATTACTAAAACTATCAATTAAAATTTTAACTTATATTTTTAGAATTGCCACAATAGCATTTTCTAATAACTCATCATATTGATTTTTATCTATATTCAATATATCAAACGATTTTAATTCATCTTTCATTTTAATAAATTTATGAACTTCTATATTTTTAAAACCTATCTCTCCAAAGAAAGATTCTATATGCTCAATATCTCTAAATCTATCTTTTAGGTCATTTCTTGAAGTTATAGTATTCAGATTGTTATTAAAATCTGGCATTATTTCATCTTGTTTTTGAATGAATTTTTTAGGTGTTATATCACAAGTAATCCAAACTCCGTTATATCTTTTTAAATAATTATAAACATTTGTAGCAACAACTCTCTTTTCATCAAAAGTTAAGTATCTCAATAATCCCTCATTTATTATTGCTAACTTTTTATTTGAAACAAAATATTTACTACATTTTGTATAATCATCATAATTTAGTGCATTTCCACTTGTTATATGTAAATTATTATTTATACAATCAATGTCATTTAATAATTTTATTTTTAGATACGCTTTCTAAATCCATTTCGACATAGTTATATCCCTTTTGCGAATATATTAAGCCTCTTGATGAATAACCTGCTGCAAGTTCTAATATTTGATTTATTCCTAATTCATCTAATATTTTGTTTGTTAATTTATATCTAGCTTCTATTTCAGGTGCTAACATCTTATTTAGTTTTACATTTTCATTGCAATTCTCCGTTAGCCATTTATATATATCTTTTTCATAAGGAATATCTGTAAATGTTCTAGGATATGAAGTTAAAATTGCTGTCGGACTTATACTTTCAAAATTATCTAGCATTCTAATCACCCTTCTGTAAATATTCTATTTCATCATTTCCCAACTTTTAAAAAAAATACACTCTAAATTTTCATTAAATTTTATTTCATAAATACCATCAAAATTGTTATTATTTTGTTTTAATATCCATTGTGCAATAAGAGTATAATTATCTATGGCTAGTATTTTGAGTTCTATATTTGTATGTGTTCATTTTTTATATGTTGCCATTCTTCTCTTATTTCATCAAGTGTTGTATATGGATCCATAAATGGTGTTTCTTGATAAAAAGTTGTTTTAGTAAATAAGGAAACTGAACTTTCTATATCTTTATTAAACCAATATTCTTTTAATTTATTCAACCATTTTTCAGCAAATTCTCTATCCATTATTACCTCCGAAAATTATTATTTTATTATTAAAATCGCTATTTTCTTAACAAGAGTTCTATATAATTTTATTAAATATTTAAATTTTTTAAGTATTCACTTATAGCTTTAACAATATATTTTTCAAAATCTTTTATGTAACTTTCAATTAACTCTGAAATATTTTCATTTTCTCTTATTTCTATTTCATATTTTTCCCATTGAGTTGACTCCTTTAATTCATAATCACTCCATGAAACAAGGGAAAATATCTCCTTACTAAAGAATAAGTATATTTTATAGGGTGATGATATAATTATTAATTCAATACCATATTTTTCTAGCCCTATTTTTTTTGGAATATACTCTATTATATAATGAAATGGAAATTCAGTTTCTGTTATTGTTATTTTTTCTACATTTTCAGTTTCGTTTCTTCCATTTATTTTTTCAAGAGCCCTTCCTAAATTATATGCTAATATTTTCCTTAACTGTCCAATATTTGTATTGGCAAACAAATTACATTTTTCTTTATTTTCAAATATCCAATTAGCAATAATTTCTTTATCCGGAATATTGTCTATATCTTTATTAGAATACACATTCAAATTAAACGCTTTTCTTAATTCTTCTCCATTTATTTTAACATTACGAATATTCTCATCTATTAATTCCATAACTCTTCTGTACTCATCTTGTGATGCAATTTTTTTTATTTTTTCGTTTATCAATTCTTCCATAGAAATCGTAATTATAGTATCTTCGGGTTCATTTTTTTTTGCATGTTCGTTCTTCAAGTCTTCTAAGACTTTTTTTACACTATCATTGTACTCTACAAATTCATCTAACATATCCCCCTGAGTAATAAATTCTGGAGTTTGTCTTTCTCTGGTAAATTGATCTGCTAAGTAATTAACGATGTCTATATATTTAATGGATTTTTCTTTATTATTTTTTATAATTGCTTCTATAAAGTATTTTGTAAAAAAGCTCATATCATTATCAGCTATTGATTGTTCTATACTCCTAGATGAAAACAAAAAGTAACAATTATTTATACTTTTTGTTTTATAATCAAATTCTTTAATATACTGCGTACTTGAATAACATGCATCTACAACCTTTACATATAACCTTGGATTTATTCTTCTAACAATGTCATCAATTTGTTCATGTTCAATTGCCGTGCTATTAATATCATTTAGATCTGTATCAGAAGTGCAAAAATAAAAATGATTTTTTAAAACATATCCATGACCAGAAAAATAAAAAAATAGCTCTCCAACATCTTCATCTATATTTTTTTCAATTTCAATTATTCTATTTCTTAATTGAGAACTATTAACGTTACCTTTAATAACCTCAACAATTTCATACTTTTGCGATGCCAAAACAATTCTATGAATCGCTTCTACATCGTTTTCACACATCGGTAAATCGTTACTTTTGTTTTTGTAATCACTTACACCAATCAGTATTGCTATATTTTTCATTTTTCCTCCTCGAATTAATTTTGTTCATATACTACGTTTCATTATAAACATATCAGGATTCTCTTTAACTTTTTAATTATATTTTTTTAATTTCATATGTTCATTAACATACAACCATATTATATGGAGTACTGAGCGTAGATATATGATCTCTGTCTCTTACTCACTTCAACGGTTTACATCAAATTTTCAAAATCATTTTATATGTTTCCTTACTCCATATCTAAAACCACCTTAACACGAATTTCAGAATTTTGTACTTTTTCTAGTCCAAATCGACCTCTTTTATGAAACGTTATTGAATCTTGAAAGCTAGTAAATTCAGCTATTACAAGTTGTCTTTCAATGTCAGCAACGCACAACACTCCACGTGGCTTGTAAACGGAAACATATCAACAGGTTTAATTTTCCTTACATCATATACTTCTTCAAACTTAGACAAATCTCTTACTAATGTAGCAGGATTACAACTTATATAAATCAATCTACTAGGTTTTATCTTCAAAATATTATCTATAGAAGTATTATCCAAACCTCGTCTTGGAGGATCTACCATAATAGCATCTGGAACTATTTTCCTTGCATTAATTAATTCATCTAATATTTTCTCTGTATCTCCAACTATAAACTCAGTATTATCTATTCCATTTATTTTTGCATTCTCCTTAGCATCTACTATTGCTTGCTCTACAATTTCAACACCATAAACTTTTTTTGCATATTTGGCCATAAACAAAGATATTGTCCCAATCCCACAATATAAATCAAAAATTATATCGTTTTTAGTTATCTTTGCAGCTTCTACTCCTATATTATAAAGTTTTTCTGCTTGTATTGGATTCACTTGATAAAAAGACAATGGTGATATTTTAAAAACATATTCTCCTAATATATCTTCAATATATCCTTCTCCATATATATTTATATTTTCTTGTCCTAATATAACATTTGTATTTTTAGTATTTATATTTTTTACTATTGTTTTAACTTCTGAAAAATTTTCAATAATATTTTTTACTAGTTCTTTTTCTTTTGGAATAACTTTTCCATTTACAACTAATATACACATAATTTGATTTGTCTTTATTCCTATTTTTGTTACAATATGCCTTAGTAATCCTTTTCCTGTTTTTTCATTATATACACTAATATTATTTTTATTAATATATTCCAATATAAATTTAGCTAATTGCTCCGTTCTTTCATTTTGTATATAGCATTTCTCGATTGGTATTATTTCATGTGTCCTATTTGCAAATACACCTATTACTTTTTTTCCTTCTTTATTTATTCCTACTGGATATTGTGCTTTATTTCTATAATGATATGGATTTTCCATTCCTAATGTCTCTTCTACTTTTATTTTATTTTTTAAAGTCTTATTCACTAAACTTTGTACCGCATTTTGTTTCATTTTTAATGTTTTTTCATATTTTATATGTCTCAATTTACATCCACCACATCGTTTATATGTTGTACAGTCACTATTAACTCTATCCTCTGACTTTTCTATTATTTCTAATATTTTTCCAAAAGCATGAGAAGATAGTACTTTTACTATTAATATTTTTATTTTTTCTCCTTTTATAGCTCCTGGTATAAAAATTGTAAAACCATCTATTTTCGCTATTCCTTCTCCTTCGTATCCATTGTCTATTATATCTACTATATATTCATTGTTTTTTTCTACCATATATTTTTCCTCTTTCAATTGTTAATTGTGATTTATATATTATCTAATATAAAACTAACTATTTCTTGTGTATTATTATTTTTCTTGCATTTACTTTTTTCTTCTTCTGTTAGTTCTACTAAATATTTATTAAATTCTGGCACTATTGTTATAGAATCTAATGGATAACCAGGATTTCTCTTTTTACTAGGTTTATCTACAAAATAGAACTGATCTTTGCTCCATGTATATGTCTTTTTACCTTTTTCATTATAAACTGCCATTCCATATACCCATTTAGCTGTTAATTTTCCTCCATATTCTTTTACTAATTTTGTGTAATATTCTATCATTTCATCATCTGTTAAATATTTTCCATTTATTCTTCTTACATGTGTTCCAGGCTGCTTTTCTTCTGGCAATTCTTCTATAAATAAATTATTATCCATTCCTATTGTTGGAATTTTTGTTATATCATAATATGTCTTTGCTTTTATGCAAGCATTTTCTATAGCATTTTTACCATTTTCTTCAATCTCTATATTGATGTCCAAATCTTTTATAGTCTTCAATTTTATTCCTTTTTCTTTCAGCTTCCCTTCATAACTTTTTATTTTTGCTGGATTAGTTGTTGCAAATAAGACTTCTTTCATTTTTTCCTCCAAAATTTAATGTTTTTGACTTTTCTATATATTATCATAAAATTTACTTTTTTAAAACTGTTATTATATTTATTTAATTTTTTCTTCTAGTATTATAAAACTAACTCTGATTTTTCTATAAAGAAATATTTCAACTACGACATTATCAAGTAATTTTACAAAAATATGTAAAATTGGCAATATATATCCACTGCAGAACCTTTACCAATAAGTTAAATAGCATACCTATTTCGATACCAAAAAGAGAGATTATAAAATCTCTCTTTTCTCTCTGGTGCGTTAGCGGTACTTAATAAGTTTATCTTTTTTTGAATTAGACTTGTGTACTTTAAATTTGTTGCAAACAAACTCCCATAAAGATTCAATACAAATTATTACTATCATTATAAAAAAAGACAATACGCCATATGAAAAAACTCCTATAAATAGTGCTTCTCCAAGTGCAAACAGCCAAAATATATAGTTGTCATATTTTGAAATTGATAATAATTCAAAATTTTTGTCATATTGTGCAGTCAATTTACACTCATAATTTTCAAAATCAACTGTAATAACTTCATTATTTATGTAGATATTACAATTTGTACTAAACAACAAGTCAGGATCTTTCTGAATAGCCATTGCTTGCTTTTCCATTGGCTCATAATCTGATGGAGTCGCAGGTACTTTATCTATAGCAACAAATATGCTTATGGCTAAAATAATACTTATTATTCCACCTATAACATATCCTATTCTATCTTCTTTTCCCAATTTAGTAAACCAATTGATTAACCACTTGAAACACCGTCTCATATAAATTCCTCCTTAAAATACTTATTTTACATTTACAGTCTATATATCAACCTGTAAAACAGGATAAAAAGAATTTAACATATTAATTTTATCATTTTTTTCTTGTTCTTGCAAGATTTTCCGATATGTTCCAAAAAAAAGAGTAAATTCATTTTTTTCTATCTGCATCATCTTTGTTTGGTAATATTGGGTAAATTTCTGTTTTAGCGGAAGAGTTTTCCACATGTACAATTTATTTTTATTAAAAGCTTACACTCATTTGATCATATACTGCATTATACCAGTAATTATCACAAGCTCTTTAGTTGTTACTTGGCTTATTGGTCTTCCAAAATATTCTACTATCTCTTTTGCTTTTCTATAGTAACTATCTTTTGTATAATGTGAAAAGCCTCACATTTCCATTTTTCTTCCTTATTACATCTAAAAATTTTTATAACATACTTGACAACAAGCTCTCAGTCTAAATTCTATAATGTCTTTCCTGTGTGACATAAAGCCACACAGGGAAAGTTTTTTCTTCTTTTTCATACATAGTGGTCATTATTTTATTTTCCATTCTTTTGCTGTTTCATTCCATTCTAATGAGACATCAGATTTTAGAGAAACTACAGGACGCACCCCATAACTATTGCCGTACTCATCGCCACTAGAGTAGTACAAGCCGTAGTAGTAGACACCACCATCACTAACACTGCGAAGCCCCCAGTACACACCGTAGCCGCTGTAAGCACTAACAAAATCAGACGCAAGCCAATATCTTGGTTCTGTTCCTGTTCCTGTAAAGCTTCTATAATAACCATTATCTGCTGTCATAGTCCATTTACCAAATAACATTTGATTTACTTCATTATATGTTCCATTTTCATCAACGCCTTGAACAGGTTGCGTAAATCCATCTTTTAATGTTGCAGGTCCATATATATAAGCTGTACTTGTTATTTCTGTACTTCCTGATGTTAATGCTTTGAATGTTTTATTTGTTTTATCATAATAATTAAATGTGCTTTGTGTTCCAGACCATGTTTTTCCATTTGTTGCACTTGACGATAATGTATCTCCTTCTCCTCTTGTATGTGTTACTTTATTTCCATATTCCCAGAATGTTCCCTTTCCATATTTTGCTGTTTCTTGGTTATATCCTGTTATTCCATTTATATCTTCTACTGTTATACTTGTTGCTTTTTCTGCTCCTTTTCCATGTCCAAATATTGCACTTATCTTATTTAATTCTTCTATTCCATTTATATATCCTTTTTGTCCTTTTAACGTATACTTTGTTCTATTACTATCTGTATATGTTCCTGCTCCTATAAACTCTTCTGATATTAGTCTTATTTTTCCATTTGATACTCCTAATATTCTCCATCCATATCCAGCGCTTTTATATGTTGATACATTAAATTCTTGATTGCTATCTGCTCCTGTTTTATCTGCTGTTGATGTATATGTCAAATCACTTGCTTTTGCTTCTAATGTTGGATCATAATCTACATAGTC
>ULOS01013207.1_pt1 | contig 13801 bp, 10 predicted proteins | sample 1952701 | NCBI WGS metagenome assembly ULOS01 (sample SAMEA4835607, study PRJEB28245) | human gut metagenome | biome: gut microbiome; material: fecal sample | place: Denmark | collected 2008 | reverse complement strand
GATGCTGTGAAGCTTTTGACTGAGCGCGCCAAGGTCGTGTTGCGTACGGCTTCTGAGCGCGGCGTTAACACAACCGTCAGCACCAAGGCTCGCCTGCCCCAATTCTTCTCACCTCTCTTTGTTCTGCTAGCCTTTGTGCTAGGTGCCTTGACGGATCGCATTGCAAGCCCTGAGCACATTGTCAATCTGCTCTCCCCTCCCTATTGGGGAGTGATCCTCTGGAATCTTGTTGTCTACATCGCACTGTTTTGCTGCGCCATCGGCCTGGTCGGAACTGGAACCAATCGGTTCGCCTTGCCGCTACGAAGCAGCCTTAACGCATTCGTTCAAAAGACGAGCTACGGCACATTGCGTCGTTCTGGTTTCAAGTCGTACTTCTACAGCGAATGGTCGTCGTTTGTTGCGCCGCTTATCCGCATGAACGTGGCCCGGACTCTACATTTTGCGGCCCTCTTCTTTGCTTTGGGCATCGTCATGAGTCTCCTGGTACGCGGCTTCGGAACCTCTTACTGGGCCGGATGGGAGAGCACATGGCTTGCGGAAAGTCCTGAAAGCGTCAAGACCTTCATTGACTACACCTACGGGCTCATCCCCGCTGTCGGTCCTTTACCACCCATGCCGGATCTTGCTCAGATCGTCGAAATGCGGGCAGACCGTCTCCCCTATCTCGAAACTCCTGTTTCTGCAGCCCCCTGGCTCATTCGCATGATGATTCTGATGGGCGTTGTCGTTATTTTCCCTCGTCTGATCTTTGCCTGCTTTGATACCTGGCGAATGAATCGGTTTAAGTCGCAGACATCGCTTTCGATTGAGTCGTCCTACTTCGAAAATATCCTTGTCCAATGCGCGCAGGACGCTGTGCTGGGGAATTTGTTGATTATCACATCATTAGTGAATCGTCCCTTGCGAGATCAGACAACCTCTATCCTCTGCAAGCATTGGGGAAGTGCAGAAGACTCTGCAGTTAGGACTGTCAACTTTGACGATGAAGAAGCGAACATTCCCGCTGTTCCTTCAGGTCCTCGAAAGCCAATCGTCCTTATCTGGTTTGACGGCATTGAGACACCGGAAGAGGAAGTGCACGGCGCAGTCATTGAACGTTTGCGTCAAGCCTATGAATCCAACAGTTCTGCCGTTTTTGCCGCACTCCTTGATATGAAAGAGTTTGCCCAACGCTTCGCTTCGATGCCGGCACGCATCAAAGAACGGCAAGAGGCGTGGGAATCTTTAAGCAATTTGCACCAGGTTAAGCTATTTGTGTTGCACGACACTTCCGAGTCTCAACTACAGGTCATCAAGAAAGTTCGAGCCTGGGCAGCCCCGCGAATTTCATCCGATCAAACCGTCCATGTGACTGACAATAAGGAAAAGAACAATGAGCAATGATCCGATGCGAATTCATTTGAGTTTGGTCAGTCATACCAATATTGGTAAAACAACGCTGGCACGTACGTTGTTAGGCCGCGACATCGGTGAAGTTGCTGACCGCGCTCATGTCACCGAAACGACAGATGACTATGTACTGGCTAGGACCCCTGAAGGTTGTGAACTCATCCTCTGGGACACGCCGGGATTTGGCAATTCTGTCGCTCTTGCGAAACGTTTGGAAGGTAGAGCCAATCCAGTAGGTTGGTTCTTATCCGAAGTGTGGGATCGAGTCGCTAACAAGTCTCTTTGGCTCAATCAAAAAGCGCTCAAACATGTTAAAGAGACCTCGAGCGTTGTTCTCTACCTCGTCAATGCAACTGAATTACCAGACTCTGCTCCATATGTGAGTGCAGAGATGCAAATTCTCGAGTGGATCGAGAAACCAGTGATTGTGTTACTCAATCAAATGGGAGAGCCGAAACCGCCGGAAGCTGAACAGGCAGATGTTGATCGCTGGACAAATGCTATGACGTCGTATCCAATCGTGAAATCCGTGCTTCCGATGGACGCATTCGCAAGGTGCTGGGTACAGGAATACGCGCTCTTTGACGCTATAGCAAAGGCGCTACCAGAAGAGCTTCAAGCAACATTTGATGCATTGCAAGAAGTTTGGTCGAGAAAACGCCGCGCGGCTTATAACGCCAGCATTCAAGCATTAGCACATTATTTTGAAAAACTCGCTAATGATCGCGAGATTGCAGAAACTGCGTCAGTTATGGATCAGATCAAGTACCTTGGGAAGCGTCTGGGTCTTTACAAAAACGAAACAAACTCTGATCCGATTGGCGCCGCTCAAACAGCTTTAGCTTCCCGGGCTGCTGACGAGTTTTGTGCACTAATTGATAAACTGATTGAAATCAACTCACTCAAAGGCAAAGGGGCCAAAAAAGAACTACTTCGTCGCATGCAGTCCGATTGGGAAATAACTAGCTCAGTGCCACTTACCCACGCGACTGTTGCAGGAGCTATCGGTACGGGTGCGGCTAGCGGCTTGGTCAGCGATCTAGCGACAGGAGGCCTATCCCTGGGACTCGGAACATTGGTTGGCGCCATTATTGGCGCACTCGGCGGTGCTGGTCTTGCTGTCGCTTATAACCATAAAAAGGCACTCAATGGGACAACCGTTATGTGGTCAAGCGACGCTCTTAACCGATTCTTTGTTGATTCTGTGCTTCTATATATATCTGTCGCTCATTTTGGAAGAGGTCGGGGAAATTGGACTTATATTGAATGTCCCCAATTCTGGACATATCATTTAAACAAAATCGCTGCAGATGATGATTACTCTCAAATTAAGCCCATCGAAAGATACGACATTATTATTAAATCGACGCTCAGGAGCCAATATCCAAAAGTCCAATTTTAGATTGGATTTTGATAAATTTTCAAATCAGCACAAGAAGATCAACGAATTAATTATGCCGCCTCAAAAAACTATAACATATCTTATAAATCTGCAAAGATGTCCTGAACGTCTTGCGAAGATGAAAAAATCATTAACATCTCTTAATATAACCTTTGAGCGAGTCGAAGCTGTAGATAGTCAAAATCTATCGCAATCAGATTACCAAATCTGTAAGGCACCTAATAGAGAATACCCATACAAACTTTGGGATGGAGAATTAGCTTGCTTTCTCAGCCACAAACGTTGTTGGTCAAAATTAGTGAATTCATCATACGACTGGGCTTTAATATTCGAAGATCATTGTGTTTTTTCTCCAAATTCTGAGAAATATTTCAATTCTACAGACTGGATCCCAGAAGGATGTGAAATCATCCAATTTACATACTCTGACAATCCAGTATTTTATAGCGAAAAAATCAATCTCGCTGATGGCAACACTTTACTAAAAGCCAAATACACATCACCAATCGGAACTTCTGCTTATTATATTTCCAAACGAGCGGCAAAATTAGCCCTTGAGTATTCAAATGAAATTTTGTCACCAATCGACAACTATTTATTTGGCCATTGGTCGGTATTTTCTACAAAAGTTTCGTATTGGCGCCTGTGCGGCGCTGTACTCAAAAGAGACCCCGCATTAAATACAACAATTAAAGACCGGAAACAAAAACAACGCAAACTGTATTTTTCTCGCTACATTTTAAAATTAGCCTTTACAATTCGGCGTTTCTTTTTAGATAAGACATACCAGTATTGGTGCTAATACATAAAAAAACCAAGCATAAACTGATTATCAAAATCCAGTTAGATTTTATATTGAAAACTTATGTATTAAAGTTATGCAACCAATTGATTTCGTGTATTTGTGGTGCGACGGTTCTGATCCTAACTTTATTCATGAAAAAAATTTCATGATTAAAAAATCTAAACCTGCAACCATCCAGCGACAATGTTGACGAACTTAGATACTTCCAATTCAACGAATTTAAATATTCACTTCGCTCAATACAAACATACGCCCCTTGGTTTCGGTATATATTTATCGTCACAAACAAACAAGGACCGGCATGGTTAAAAGATCATGAAAAGATCAAAATAATAGACCATTCCGAGATTATCCCTCCAGAAATTTATCCAACCTATTCATCGATTTGTATTGAAATGTATTTGGACAAAATTCCTGGCCTCGCTGAAAATTTTATCTACACAAATGATGATGTACTAATTAATAGAAAATTAGAACCGCAAGACTTCTTTAGCAAAAATGGGAAACCTATAGTATGGCTCCATAAAGTGTCAACGATCACACCCCGCTTAAGCTATATCGAACATCAATTACAAGATAATCTTGACACAAGCTGGAATCAAACAATTCGAAGAGCTTGGATTTTATTTTGCAAAAAAAATAATACTTTGGTTCCACTAGACTCACCAGCTCATTCTATGGACGCATACAATTTAAGCATGTTTAAATCAATAAAAGAAAAATACCCAGAGATATTACAATTAAATTCATCCCCTATCAGAACCGGACACGAAGTCTCTCGCATTCTCTTTTCATACGAAATGGCTCATTTACACAAATGCGAATTACACTTCAACCCGAAAGTAATTTCATTAACAGACTTTTGTTTCGATTATTGCCGACCGATACATATGCCGTAGTTCGGTCAAACCCTTCAAAATTAGAAAGAGATATTCGAATCATGAATCCAAAAACATTTTGCATTAACAACTTAACTATAAAAGATTCGACGAAAGCCGTTTCGCTTTTAGATAAGATGTACCCAAAGCCAGCACCATGGGAGATATAACAATTTGAAATTTTCTGCCCCCCTAAAATATTTCGGAACACCGGATATATACTAATAGTATATAATCAAATTATTGCACCATATATACAAATTAATATAAATTTACCCCCCCCCTCGTGTTTGCTATACAAATATAGTTCGATTCTCGTTCACCATCATTCCCGTTTTGCGAAACACATATTGAAACTGTCACGTTCGCAGAAACTTTTTACTCAAAATGAAATTTCAGAGGAGTCAGATTCAGCTCTGCACATCAATTAGCCTTTGACAAACAAATTAGAATCCGCCCCATGTAAAAAGCACGCAGGGTTTTCCTTGTAGCCGCTTGAAATAGCTAAAAGTAGGGAGGGTGGATGCTTGCTACAATCACAACCCAAGTTATCCGTATAGATGTCATACTTCATCACTTGAAATTGTGAGTCAATAATTCAAATGATTGAAAAAAACTGAACAGAAGGCCACGCAACTCGCGTTTGCAGCGCAGTCCGGGAGCTTTCTCAGAGCATGCGGCCTGCCGGAAGACATTTCCTGCCAACGGCGTTGGCCCGAGGTGAAGACTTCGCACGGAAAGTTTACCGAAGAGCTTCCCGGGTCTCTCGGTTCTTTCTCGTCCTGTGCGCCTCACTTCAAAGAAATGTCCGCCGAACCAGTTCCTTTCTTTGAATTTGGCCGTCAGGTTCTATGTGGGGAGGGAAAGGGCTGTCTCGGGCATCGCATCAAAAGTGTGTCATCAATGTCGGGATCAGCTGCTCTGCCGTTAGTCCGCAACGTTTTTGCCAGGCTCTACATACGGCGTGTCTCGATATCGACATCTTTTTCCTCACTACAGTTGCTGGAGTACTTCTCGCGCCCATCCGCGCATACTGCAACGGGAAGTGCAGTTTACAATCGTTTCCACCAAGAGCTTCATGATGCGCAAGGCCACAATGAATGCCGATCCCGTAGATCAATGGCATTTCGGAAGCGCGATTGTCGGCACGGACCGCGAAAAACACTTAGTCGCTGTTTCCGACAATCCTGTGGTTATAGAGATATTCGGGATCCCTGAAGAGAATCTCTCCCGATTCTGGGATTGGGTGGGTAGCATCTTTTCTGTTTGGGGCGCCATTGTACATTCTGCGCAGAACAGCCTTGCCAAGTTCGTTTTTGAGGAATGCCTACACGGAGTCGAAGAAATCGATAAGCATTCGCTCACGGACCCGCTCGAGCAAAACATACCAGCTATACTCGCACTTATTGAATGCCAAAATTCCGCCGAACCTGGAGTTGGTGCGTTATGCGTACTTCCCTATGACAAGCATCTTAATACGGTGATTCCGTGGCTACGGCAGCGCACGATGGAATCGTTTGGTAAAGCGAGTACATTGGATAACAAATCTCTGAGGAAGCGGACCAGACTGCCCATTTGGGGCGGCAACGGCAAGGATTCGCAGCTCAGCTTAGGGCTGTGGCTTCACGAAGGAACTAGAAGTACATCGATCGGATTCATGTGGCCAACAAACTCAGGACACAACAACGAGCTACATTTCGGATGGCTAGTGTCAAATGCAAAGAAGGCTCAATGCGTAGCTCTCGTCTATCGACGGCAGGCAGAATAACAGTTCAACGTACTGACCTCTCTGGTCCTTTGTTTCAGTTCGCCAAAGGTAACCGGCGCTTTTATGGCACTCTACGATAAGAAAACAAAAATGCTTACAATTTTATTTGAAGTCAATACAATTGATCGGCTGGACCTCGAATATGGGAAGAAACACTCATGGCAACTAGAGTCTGCAAGCAAAACCTAATAACGTACACATGATCGGTGTTTACTTATAATAATTTCAATTGCTTAAACTTTGATTATGGAGTTAACTTGATCAAGATTACTGAGCAGGTGCCCTTGGTGTCAATCATCGTTCCAGTCTTTAATGCAAAGAATTTTTTGGAACAATGTTTGGATTCTTTGTTGCAACAAACATACAAAAATTTAGAGATATTAGTAATTAATGATGGCAGTACGGATGGTTCTGACCAGATAATTCGAAGATACACAGAATTAGATTCTAGAATTCAATTTATTAATAAACAAAACTCAGGTTATGGAGACACTTGCAATCACGGAATATCAAAAAGTACCGGTCAATACATTTCAATCGTTGAGCCAGATGACTATGTTTCCAATCACTACGTTGAATTTTTGGTAAAAGATGCTTTAACATCCAATGCTGATGTCGTCAAGGGTTTTTTTTACGAAGTTTATAAAGAATCAATACGGAAACCAAAGTTTTTGAATTTCGATAAAATCCCGGATTACGTTTTTAGTATTGAAGATAATTCCTTGTTGCTGACCTATCATCCTAGCATTTGGTCATGTCTCTATAAAAAGACATTTATTCATGAAAATCATATTAAATTTCAACGACTCCCGGGAGCCGGTTGGGCTGACAACTTATTCCAGGTCAAAACTTTAGTAAAAGCATCGAAGATCTTTGTCAATAAACATTCTTTTAATTACTTCTATAGATTGAGACATGAGGATCCATCTGAAGACTTAACAAATCCATTTCTTCCGTACTATCGCTCTCTTGAAATTCACAAATGGTTGGATGAAAACCAAATTAATTCAAAACGTATACTGTCATCATTACTCAGAAGAGAATTTGCATATTTAAACCAAGTATTAAGGATGCCGGAGCAGAAAAATGAAACAGATGTCGTTTCGGTTTTGTGCAAATTTTCTACATTAATACTACAGTACGATGAAATTTACAAATGTTTTACCCCAAAGGAGCGTGATCTTTTGAAAAGTTTGATTATGCATAGCTCAAGAGTACGGAGGAATTCCTTATTCAAACTAAAGTTCAAAAAGAATTTCAAAATTCATCTAACAAAAAATGAAAGGACCGTTATCCTTTTCGGAATAAAATTTATGAGCAATAAAAATTATGAATAAAATTTTTGAAATAAAACTTCCTGAAGGGCCCGACACTGATTTAATTGATCTTTTCGTACGTTATTCTTACACGTATGTAAGATTTAAGAACGAAAGCGAACCAGCAAGGAAATACTCATTTAATACGTGGATGAATGCCTTCGCCGGCCGCAAATATGCTCATTTTTGTAATTTCAAGACTCTATTTCTAAAGCTCGATTTTTAGGGGGAGAGCATAATTGAGATCAAAGGCAGCAATAAAAATTCAGCTTTTGGTTTGCAAGATGAAACGATTTCAACCGGAAAATATGAAAATGGTGCACTAATTGAAATTCCGAATTTCCGAAAATACGAAGCCATTTATTTCTGTATTTACGAAAAACAAAGTGAGCCTATTAAGTTGTATCGGGCTGAGTGGTGTACAAAAGATAATCCGCTGAGACGGAATAAGCTCGCAATTGTCATTACTACTTTTAAACGCGAAAATTACGTAAATGATCACATTAAGAAATTTAATGATTTCGTTGAAAAAGACAATAAGACTGACTACAGATTGATCATTGTAAATAATGCAAATAATAATGATTTTCAGTCTGCAAATTCAAAATATGTGAGCGTTTATAAGAACATGAATGCTGGCGGCGCTGGCGGTTTTGCGCGCGGCATTTATGAAGTAATTGATAAACATCCTGATATTGATCGCGTCATTTTTATGGATGACGACGTACGTCTCTACCCTGAATCCTTCGAGAAAGTGCTTTTGCTTTCAGATTTCTTAAAGGATGTTTATAAAAATTGCTTCATTAACGGAGCAATGCTTGATTTGTATAACGGATTTCAATTCTTCGAGAATCTTGCAGTTCAAACTAAATTTTGGGTTAGTCCCTTAATTTCGAACTTGGATCTTCGAAATTACGAAAACGTTCTCTTGGCAAATGACATTCCGGATGACATTTTTGAGCAACCGGATCGATTTGTCGGAAGTGGCTGGTATTTCCATTGCTTCTCCGTCGAAACAGCGAAAGCCTCCGGACTTCCTCTGCCAATTTTCATCAGAGGCGATGATGTCGAGTGGAGTTGGCGTAGACACGGCAAGAAACATATTTCAATGAATGGCATTTGCATTTGGCATTCTCCATTCATATGGCGAGTATCAAAGGTTACCGAATACTATTTTACAACAAGAAATATGTTCTTTATTCATTTAAAGTACAACAAAAACTTTAAAAGCGAGTACCAACTCCACCTATCAGAAACATTCAACTATTTAATTAAAACTTACGATTACACATCGATTGATCTATTTTTTGCCGCAATAAAAGATATTATGAAAGGGACTATCGCATTAAGAGAAGACCCTGAAAATCAGTTCAAAACAATTAATCTTATTAATAAGAATCGTGAGATATATACGGCTTCGCAGCATGAAATTGATACGATGCTTGGCAAAAAGCCTATTGTAGCTAAGAAACTAAAGTTTCTCTATAAAATTTCTCATAAAGGAATGTGGTTGCCAGGATTCTTATTTAGAAAGAAAGGCATGGCCCCTGACTTTATACCAGCACCTGAATTCTTTATGTTGCGTAAAAGGGTGGTTGTAATCAATCCCTTAAGCAAGACAGCTGAAGTTAGAGTTTTCAAAAGAAAAAAAATTCAGAAACTAGAAAAAGATTTTCAACTTCTGCTAACAGAACTGAATGCTTCTTACGACAATCTTTTAGAAGATGTCAACCAAAATTTTGAAAAATTGATGACAATGGAATTCTGGAAAAAATACCTAAAGTTATAAATATGACAAGAGGCTGTATTTTTGATATCAAAGAATTCGCGTTAAATGATGGCCCTGGCATTCGATTAACAATCTTTCTAAAAGGTTGTCCATTGCATTGCAAATGGTGCCACAACCCTGAAGGTATTAGTTTTGATCCTGAAGTAAATCTAAAGACAAACCAGTTTGTTGGTAATTTCTGGGAAGCTAGCGAGTTAGCCCGAAAAGTAAATTCGTTTAAAGATGTCTTCGATATTTCTAAGGGAGGCGTTACGTTTTCGGGAGGAGAGCCTTTATCGCAATTTAAATTTTTATTAGAAGTTTGTCAAGAACTTGCGCCGGATATTCATAAAACAATAGAAACTTCAGGTCAATGCAGTAGTGAAACTTTTATTAAAGTAGTAAATTGCTTTGATCTTGTATTTTTTGATCTTAAAATTATTGATTCTTCTATGCATAAAAAATATACTGGAGCAGACAACAAGCAGATTCTAACTAATCTCATTGAGCTATCAAAAATGGAAATTCCTTATCACATTCGAATTCCATTAATTCCAAACATTACAGATACGAAGGAAAATCTCAAACATATCGAAATGATGTTAAAAGGACTTCCCAACAAGCCAAAACAAATAGATATGCTTTCCTACAACCGTTTTGCTGGGGGTAAATACCCTGTCTTCGGAAAGAAGTTTCCTCTTAAACATATTGAAAACTTAAACCAGTCTATTTATGTTCAGGACTTCATATTAAATAGCAAAGAGTTCAACGTCGTACTTTTCCAATAGGGGAGTTTTTATTCATGGAACTCAACAAGTTGAGAGATTTTGCTCAAGCTAGAAAATTTGATCAATTTAGAACAAATGCTTGGGCCGATCTGAGAGACAAGTTTACCAAACATAATTTGAATTTCAGCCAGCGCTCTGCTCGAATTTTCGAATATATGTGTCAAGCAGAATCTCCACTGGTTCTGAGTGATGAAAAGATCTCGTTTTCACGTTCTAAGAGAAACATTCCCTTCTACTTTGATACTAAAGATATAAAAAAAGAATTTCAACCAAAACAGGGCGAAGTTTTTGATGTTATTCACAATATAACTCCAAACTACAATATTGTTTTGAATTTAGGGCTACAGAACCGTTTGGATTTCTGCAAGGAGAAACTAAAAACAACATTAACGCAAGAGCAACGTTCCTTTTACAAGGATGTTATAGTCTGCATAAACGCTATTCTGGAACTCACTGAACGATACGCTGTTGCCAGTATAGAAGCAGGGAATCACGAAACAGCAGCCATTTTAAGAAGAGTACCCAAATTCCCAGCAAATAGTTTTCGCGAAGCACTGCAGTCGCTACGTATCGTGTCTGCTGCTTTCTATCTTTGCGATAACTATCAAATTGGCTTTGGACGTACTGATCAATACTTGTGGCGCTTTTATAAAACTGACATCGATAAAGGTGTACTCACGCGAGACGAGGCTTTTAACCTGCTAAAAGAATTCTTCATTTCTTTAAATAAGGATACGGACCTTTATCGTGGTGTTCAGCAGGGTGACAACGGCCAAAGCATGATGCTTGGCGGTTGTACAAGAGAAGGTAAAAACGGAATAAATGACTTGACTTATCTGATTCTAGAAGTCAGTAAAGATTTGAAATTAATTGATCCAAAAATTAATCTCAGAATTGATTCCAACACTCCGGTTGAACTTCTGAAACTCGGCTGTGAATTAACACGCGTCGGACTAGGATTCCCTCAATATTCTAATGACGAAGTTGTAATACCCGCTCTCGTTAAAAAAGGTTATGCCTTGGAGGATGCTCGTGATTATACCGTTGCAGCCTGTTGGGAATTCATTATTCCTGGTAGCGGTTTAGATGTCGTGAATCAGGGAGCCGTCTCTTTTCCTGCTGCGGTAGATCAGTCTTTCGATAAACTTGTTAAAAAAAATACATTTGACTTAAATCATTTTAATAAGTTGATTGCGGAAAATATTAAGTCCCAAGTCAAAAACATTCTCGACAAGCGAAGCGTTAAACTTTTGCCATCACCTTTTATGAGCATTTTTATGAACGATGCTCTTGAAAAAGGCGCCGACATTACAAAATGTGCCAAATATCGTAATGTAGGCATTCATGGCGCTGGCATTTCGAATGCGGTAGATGCCTATTGTGTTATTCTCGATGCTTATGAGACAAAGGGAATTGGCGGTCTCAAAGAAATATATAAAGCCAAATGCCGCAATTTCATGAATTTCGAAGAGTTACGAAACGAATTAGTTAATTCTCATCAGAAATGTGGCAATAATGAAGAAAAATCGAACATTGTGATCAAACGTTTGTTTGATTACTTCGCCGATGCAGCAGAGGCGTTATCTACTAAAGATTGTCGTATTCGGCCTGGTTCTGGCTCGGCTCAGTTTTACATTTGGCTTGTCAATAAACCGAACGATTCTGTAATTGAGTCTCAAGTAAAAGCAACAGCAGACGGTCGATTAGAAAATTCGCCTTTTGCGTCATCACTTGCCCCTTCACCCGATGTAAAGATTAATGGCTTGATTAGCGTACTGAAATCTTTTTCAAATATCGATTACTCTCGAATCATGAATGGAGGCCCAATTATAGTCGAGTTTTCACCTTCTGTTTTTAAATCTGAGGACGGGATTACCAAACTCGCAAATGTAATTCAATTCTTCGTAAAACTCGGTAACCAGCAGTTGCAGCTGAATCTCCTCGATGTTGCGCAACTAGAGGATGCTGTTTTACACCCGGAACTTCATAGGAACCTGATTGTTCGTGTTTGGGGTTGGAGCGGCTATTTCTGTGAATTGGCCTCCGAGTATCAACAACAAATTATTAACCGGCATCGTTACGAGTTGTAATTATGAAATATGATTATTTAATTGTTGGATCTGGCCTGTTCGGATCCGTTTTTGCCAACATTGCAAAACAGAATAATAAAAATGTTCTCGTTGTTGAAAAACGAGATCATCTGGCCGGCAATATTTTTACTAATGAAATTGAGGGCATTCCTGTTCACAAATACGGGGCCCATATTTTCCACACATCGAACGCTCAGGTCTGGCGTTATGTGAATCGATTTACTTCCTTCAATAATTTCGTCAATTCACCTATTGCTGTCTATAAGGGACGACTATTCAACCTTCCCTTCAACATGAACACCTTCTACTCGATGTGGGGGGTCAAAACACCAGCCGAGGCATTGGCCAAGATCGAGGAACAGCGAGCAGTGGCAGGTATTAGAGAGCCTCAGAATCTCGAAGAACAGGCTATCAGTCTCGTAGGTTCCGATATCTACAAAATTCTTATCAAGGGATATACGGAAAAGCAGTGGGGACGAGACTGCAAGGACTTACCCGCCTCTATCATCAAGCGTCTTCCGGTTCGGCTTACGTTCGACAACAACTATTTCAACGCCCGTTGGCAGGGGATTCCTGTCGAAGGTTATACGCGGTTAGTAGAACAACTTCTTGACGGTATTGAAGTTCGTCTTGGTGTCGACTTTCTAAAAGATCGAGCGACACTTTCGTCTATTGCCCATAAGGTGATCTTTACGGGACCAATCGATGCTTTCTTCGAATACTGTTACGGCCCGCTCGAATACCGTACGGTCCGCTTCGATACTCAGGTTGTTCCGATTGAAAACTATCAGGGCGTAGCCGTAGTGAATTACACTGAGCGTGAAGTTCCGTATACTCGCATTATCGAGCACAAGCATTTTGTGTTCGCTATGCAGGGGCGAAGGGACGTTACTGTCATCAGCCGTGAGTATCCGGAAGAGTGGAACCTTTCGAGAGAACCCTACTATCCTGTTAATGATGAAAAGAACACGCGTTTGTACGAGCAGTACGCAACGCTTGCGCGAACTAATGAGGCTGCACGCAACGTAGTATTCGGAGGTCGCTTGGGTGCGTATCGGTACTATGACATGGATAAAGTGATTGAAGAGGCCTTTGATCTCGTTCGTCGCGAGCGCCTTATCGATCCCGAGGCTACGATCTGAAGAGGTACGCGATGAAGCTTTCAGTTATCATGCCTTGTTTCAACGTGTCGACCTTTCTGGGCAAAGCACTATCAAGTCTCGTCACACAGACCTTTTCAAATTTAGAAATCATCTGCGTCGACGACGGTTCGACAGATGAGACGCCTCAGATTCTGAGCAGTTTTGCGAAGCACGATGATCGAATTCGCGTCATCTCAAAAGTCAATACCGGCTACGGTGATTCCGTCAATCTTGGGTTAGCTGAATCCACTGGCGATTATGTTGCCGTGTTGGAGCCGGATGACTTTATCGAACCTGAAATGTACGAGGTGTTGATGAAAAATGCTGTCTTGATGGATCTCGATCTTTCGAGATGCGCGTTTTTCGACTTTTGTGAAGGCATAGATACGCAAAATGTCTGCAGGGGAATGCCTGTGAATCGCATCTACCGACCGCGAGATCTCCAGGATCGT
>ULOS01009238.1_pt1 | contig 13851 bp, 9 predicted proteins | sample 1952701 | NCBI WGS metagenome assembly ULOS01 (sample SAMEA4835607, study PRJEB28245) | human gut metagenome | biome: gut microbiome; material: fecal sample | place: Denmark | collected 2008 | reverse complement strand
CCCGCCGGGCGGACTCCTCCAGCAGGGCGGTGACGATCCGGGCGCAGGCCCCGTCGCCCTCGGCCCAGGGGGCCACGGCGATCTGCTTGAGGACCCGGCCGCTGACGGACCCGCAGGCCAGCAGGGCCCCGCCGCCGGACGACAGCAGGGCCGTGCAGTCGGCGTCTCCCTCGTCCCGCAGCCCGGCGGAGGCCAGCAGGGCCTCATACGCCGGGCGCAGGGACTGGGGCAGCGCCGTTACAATACGCAGATCAGGCATCCTCGTCGATCTGGCGGATCACGTCGATGATGGTGTTGTCGCGGTACATGACCACGCCCACGATGCGGTCCTTATAGCGGATGGGATCGGGCACGCCCACGAGCTTCTCGGCCCGCTTCTGGAGCTGTTCGATGGTGAACACGTGCAGACCGGCCTTTTCCAGCTTTTCCTTCACGTCGGGCCGCCGGGGATTCACGGCAATGCCCTGGTCGGTGACCACCACGTCCACCACGTCGCCGGGGGTGACCACGGTGTTGACGCGCTTGACGATGGTGGGAATGCGGCCCCGGGTCAGGGGAGCCACCACCACGGAGAGGCTGGCACCCTCCGCCGTGTCGGGATGGCCGCCGATGGCGCCGCGGATGACGCCGTCGGAGCCGGTGAGGACGTTGACGTTGAAGTCGGTGTCGATCTCCAGGGCGGAGAGGATCACGAAGTCCAGCTGGTCCACGGCGGCGGCCACCATGTGGCTGGCGTAGTAGCTGGCGCTGATCTGGTGGTGGAAGTGATTGTTTTTCAGGCTCTTGGCGGCGTCCAGGTCGAAGCTCTGCACGTCCAGGATGCGGTCGATGAGGCCCTCCTCGTGCATGGCGGCGATCTGACCGGTGATGCCGCCCAGGGCGAAGCGGCAGTGGATATTCTGGTCGATCATCTTCTGGCGCAGGAACCGGGCGGTGGCCAGAGATGCGCCGCCGGAGCCCATCTGCATGGAGAAGCCGTCGTACAGATATCCGGCGGCCTCGATGACGTTGGCGGCGGTCTTGGCGATCAGCAGCTCCTTGGGGTCCTTGGTATAGCGGGTGGCCCCGGACATGATGCCCTTGGGGTCGCCGATGTCGTCGGTCATGACCACATAGTCCACCTCGAACTCGGGGATGGCCCAGGGGGCGTTGGGATAGGCCACCAGGTGGTTGGTAATGACGATGACGTTGTCGGCATAGGTGGCGTCGGTGCGGGCATAGCCCAGGGAGCCGCAGGCGATGCCGTCCTCGTCGTCCCGGCTGTAGCCGTTGGCGTTGCCGTAGGGGTCGCAGGAGGGAGCACCCAGGAAGGCCACGTCAATGTGCAGGTCGCCGGAGCGGATGGCGCTGGCCCGGCCGCCGTGGGACCGGAACACCACCGGGCAGTCGATCAGGCCCCGGGACACCTGCTCGGCCAGCTCGCCCCGCATACCGGAGGTCTCGATATGGGTGATGACGCCGTTCTGGATGTGGCGGATCAGGGGGGCGTGGACCGCGGCCAGGGAGCTGGCCGCCAGGGTCAGGTTTTTATAGCCCATTTCCGCCAGCTTATCCACCACGGTGTTGATGATGTGGTCGCCGTTGCGGAAGTGGTGGTGGAAGCTGATGGTCATGCCGTCCTTCAGGCCGGTGCGGCGGATGGCCTCCTCCAGGGAGGGCACCAGCTTGTTCTGACGGGTGGAGCGGGCCTGGAAGGTGGCGGTGTTCTTCTCCCGCGCGCCGTGGTACGGCCCGTGGTTGCTGATCTCGTGGATATGCGGGATCTTTTCAAGCTCGATCATGTCAAATCTCCTCCACTTCGTCGATCTTGCTGCCGGCCTCGTACAGGTCCAGCAGGCGCTTGGCCCGGGTGACCACGGGCTTGTCGATCATCTTGCCCTTGAGGCTGGCCACGCCGCTGCCCCGGGCGTTGGCCTCGGCGATGGCGTCCATAATGGCCCGGGCCTTGTTCAGGTCCTTCTCGCTGGGCATGAACACATGGTGCAGAGGCTCGATCTGGCGGGGATTGATAACGGACTTGCCGTCGAAGCCCAGCTTCTTGATGAGGGTGGCCTCGGCGATGAAGCCTTCCTCGTTGTTGACGTCGGAATACACCGTATCCAGGGCGGCGATACCGGCGGAGCGGGCGGCGTTGAGGATCATGCAGCGGGCAAACAGCAGCTCGATGCCGTCGGAGCGGGTGGTTTTCAGGTCGGTGACATAGTCCTCGGCTCCCAGAGCGATGCCGATGAGGCGGTCGCTGGCGTGGGCGATCTCGGCGGCGTGAAGCACGCCGTTGGCGCTTTCAATGGCGGCCATCATGCCGGTGGTGCCCACGGGGATCCCGGACTCCCGCTCGATGCGCTCGATCTCCCGCTCGCAGTCGATAACGTCCTGGGCGCTGTCGGTTTTGGGCAGGCGCACCACCTGGACCCCGGCCCGGACCACGGCCTCCAGGTCCTTGATACCCAGGCCGCTGCTCAGGTCGTTGATGCGGACCACGGTCTCCTTGGAGCCGAAGTGCAGGGTCTTCAGGGCGTTATACACCAGGAAGCGGGCGGTGTCCTTTTCGGTATAGGCCACGGAGTCCTCCAGGTCGAACATGATGGAGTCGGCCCCGTAGATATGGGCGTCGCGGATCATGCCGGGGTTGTTGCCGGGCACGAACATCATACTGCGGCGCAGTCTGTCTTTCACATACATGTTATTTGACCTCCCATTCATAGGCGTCGGACTGGGCGGACCGGAAAATGGCGGCGGTGACCCGGGCCCGGACGGTGCAGTCCAGGGCGCCCTTGTCCACGGCGGTGACCTCGGCATTCTCAATGCCGTAGTGGGTCAGGGTGTCCCGGATGACGGCCTCGATCTGGCGGCCGAACTGCTGAAGAACGTTGCTGGTCAGGCTGATCTGGATGCCGCCGGACTGGGCGGGCTCCAGAGTGACCATGATGTCGTTGGACTCCATGGTGCCGGCGGTGGCGGTGATAAGCAGGTTCATTTCTCTGCCTCCCTTTTTTACAGCTTCGCGGCCAGACGGTCGTGGATCGCGCCGATGAATTCGCTGCTGTTGACGGCGGTGACGGGGGTGCCCTCGTCCACCAGGCCCACCAGGTCCTTGGTCATGATGCCGTCGCCCAGGGTTTCGAAGCAGGCGGCCTCCAGCTTGTCGGCAAAGGCGGCCAGGTCAGTCAGGCCGTCCAGCTGGCCCCGCTTGCGCAGAGCGCCGGACCAGGCGAAGATGGTGGCCATGGGGTTGGTGGAGGTCTGCTCGCCCTTCAGGTGCTTGTAGTAGTGCTTGGTGACGGTGCCGTGGGCGGCCTCATATTCGGTGGTGCCGTCGGGGGACACCAGCACGGAGGTCATCATGGCAAGGCTTCCGAAGGCGGTGGACACCATGTCGCTCATGACGTCGCCGTCATAGTTCTTGCAGGCCCAGATGAACCCGCCCTGGCTGCGGATGACCCGGGCCACGGCGTCGTCGATGAGGGTATAGAAATAGGTGATGTCCAGTTCGTCGAACTTAGCTTTGTAGCTTTCAAACTCCTCCTCGAACACCTTCTTGAATTCGCCGTCATAGACCTTGGCGATGGTGTCCTTGGTGGAGAACCACAGGTCCTGCTTGGTGTCGATGGCGTACTGGAAGCAGGCCCGGGCGAAGGAGCGGATGCTCTTTTCCTTGTTGTGGGCGCCCTGCCACACGGCGGGACCGTCCACCTTCTGAACCAGCAGGGTCTTTTCCTCACCGCTCTCGCCCCGGAAGGTCATGGTGCACTCGCCGGGCTCGGTGGTGTACAGATCCACGCTCTTATATACGTCGCCATAGGCGTGACGGGCGATGGTGATGGGCTTTTTCCAGTTCTTCACCACCGGGTGGATGCTGTCGATGAGGATGGGGGCACGGAACACGGTGCCGTCCAGGATGGAGCGGATGGTGCCGTTGGGGCTTTTCCACATCTGGGTCAGCTGGGGATATTCCTCCATGCGCTGCTTGTTGGGGGTGATGGTGGCGCACTTCACGGCCACGCCCAGGCGGCGGGTGGCGTTGGCGGCGTCCACGGTGACCTGATCCTGGGTCTCGTTGCGGTGCAGCAGGCCCAGGTCATAATACTCGGTTTTCAGGTCCACAAAGGGCAGGATCAGCTGGTCCTTGATCATCTGCCACAGGATGCGGGTCATTTCGTCGCCGTCCATCTCCACCAGGGGGGTGACCATCTTGATTTTTTCCATGAGCGATATTTCCTCCTTCAATATTCCGGGGCGGTTTGTATGGTTCGGGGTGCCCGGGAGGCGGGAAGCCTCCCGGGCGGGGATGCGTTACATTCTGGCGGCGTAGTAGTTCATCAGGCAGCCGTCCAGGATGATCTCCTTCTCATCCTGGGTCAGGCCCCGGACGTGGAGCAGCAGGTCATGGGTGCTGCCGTCGCGGCAGATGACCTGGGCGGGGATGTCCTCTGCGCCGTTTTCGATGGCGGCCCGGATGCCGGGGACGAACACGCAGTCGCCGGGCTGATAGTCGAAGGGCGTGCCCTGGTCGATGGTGAAGGGCAGGATGCCCCAGTTGATGCAGTTGCTGCGATAGCGCTTGGTGGCGTATTCATAGCAGATGTTGGCGAAGCCGCCCAGCACCTTCTGGCAGGAGGCGGCCTGCTCCCGGGCGGAGCCGTCGCCGGGCTTGTTGGCAAACACGCAGGAGCCGAACTGGGTGTTCTTAGCCAGCGCCTGGGCATCGCCCACCCGACCCAGAACCTCCAGCAGACCGGCGGGGACGTCGCCCTGGCGGCGCTGGGCCTCCCGGGCGGCCACGTCCTTGGCCCGGGGGACATACTCCGGCACCCGGCGGGACAGGGTAAACTCCGCCAGGCGCAGGGGGTTGGAGCGATAGGAGGAGGTCTCGCCGGAGGGGATCAGCTCGTCGGTGGTGGTGACGGGGTCGTGGATCACGGCGGCCAGCTCCACCAGCAGGTTCTCGGTGAGATTGTACATCTTGGGCCAGTCGGTGATGTTGGGGCCCATCACCAGCTCCACGCTGGGATCGGCCTTGCCGAAGCCGTAGTACAGGCGGTTGTCATACACTTCCTTGTCGAAGTGATACTCGTGGTGAACGGGGGTATAGTCCACATCGGTGGCGGCGGTGATGCGTCCGCCATTGGCGGCGGTGGCGGCGATGGACCGGGCGTCCATCAGGCACACGGCGGCAAATTGGCCCTCACCGGGCTTGGAGCCCTCGCGGTTGGGGAAGTTGCGGGTGGTGTGCCGCAGGGACAGGCCGTTGTTGGCGGGCACGTCCCCTGCGCCGAAGCAGGGCCCGCAGAAGCTGGGCTTGATGATGGCGCCGGAGGCCAGCAGGTCGGCGGTGGAGCCCACCTTCATCAGCTCCAGGGACACGGGCACGGAGGTGGGGTACACGTCGAAGCTGAAGGCGCCGGAGCCGGTATAGTGGCCGCGGACGATATCCGCCGCCTCGGTGATGTTGTCAAACAGACCGCCGGAGCAGCCGGCGATGACGCCCTGGTCGGCCCAGACGGCGCCGTCGTGGATCTTGTCGGTGAGCTGGGGGTTGGCCTTGGGGAAGCGGCGCTTGGCGTCGGCCTCCACCTTGGCCAGCAGCTCCTGGGCATTTTCCAGGAACTCGTGGATGGTCCAGGCGTTGGAGGGGTGGAAGGGCAGGGCGATCATGGACTCCATCTTGGACAGGTCGATGGTGATCATCTTATCATAGTAGGCGTCCTGGCCGGGATGCAGGGGCTTGTAGTCCTCCGGCCGCTTGTGGGCCTCATAGAAGCCCTGGGTGACCTCGTCGGTCTCCCAGATGGAGGACAGACACGTGGTCTCGGTGGTCATCACGTCGATGCCGTTGCGGAAGTCGATGGGCAGGCTCTGGATGCCGGGGCCGGCAAATTCCAGAACGCAGTTGTTCACAAAGCCGCTTTCAAAGGTGGCCTTCACCAGGGCGATGGCCACGTCGTGGGGGCCGATGCCCTGCCGGGGCTTGCCGGTGAGGTACACCAGCACCACCTTGGGCATGGGGGTGTCCCAGGTGTTCTTCAGCAGCTGCTTGGCCAGCTCCGGGCCGCCCTCGCCCACGGCCATGGTGCCCAGGGCGCCATAGCGGGTGTGGGAGTCGGAGCCCAGGATCATGGAGCCGCACTTGGCCATCTGCTCCCGGGCGTAGGAGTGGATCACGCTCTGGTTGGCGGGGACGTAGATGCCGCCGTACTTCTTGGCGGCGGACAGGCCGAACATATGGTCGTCCTCGTTGATGGTGCCGCCCACGGCGCACAGGCTGTTGTGACAGTTGGTCAGGGCATAGGGAATGGGAAATTCCTTCATGCCGGAGGCCCGGGCCTGCTGGATGATGCCCACATAGGTGATGTCGTGGGACACCATGGCGTCAAACCGGATGCGCAGCTGCATGGGATCCGGGGACTCGTTGTGGGCCTGCAGGATCTGCCAGGCCATGGTCCGGCGGCGGGCTTCCTCCCGGTCGGTGGCTGCCGTCTCCTGGGGGACGCCGTTTACCAGGTACATGCCGTGGTCGGTGAGCTGGATCATAATGGATATACCTCCTACACATTTCCTCTGCGGCGGGCGCAGAGTCCTTCTTTTTCTGGTCCATGTTAAATGTAGCACACCCGCCCGGGGTTGTGAATCGGTTTTCCGCAAAAATCCCGCCCGGGGCGCATTTTCTCCATTAAGCACATGAAAACACCGAATGGTTTGGTAAAAATGCGTTCCGTGCAGGGCAGACTTGCAAAATGTTTCGTCAGAATAGAATCTGTAGCCCAGTTTACAAAATCACAAGGCGGGCGTCCGGTTTCATACTGCAAAACCGGCAAGGGAAATTGCACAAATTTTCCGTTTTAAGGACAAACTTGCGACACCTGTGCGTATGTGACAAACAAAAAGAGGGGGAATACACGATTCCACACTTTAACTTGACAAAGGGATTGGCGTATGATAAGCTGATAAGAGTTTACAACACGTCAACTATATAAAGGAGGTCATTTAATATGCGTGTTCGCGATATGGAGATCGGTGAGGTGCAGGAGCGGTTTGCCAACCTGGTGTGGGACCATGAGCCCATCCCCTCCGGCCAGCTGGTGAAGCTGTGCGAGCAGGAGCTGAACTGGAAAAAACCCACCACCTACACGGTGCTGCGGAAGCTGTGCGAAAAGGGGCTGTTTCAGAATGTGAACGGAGTGGTGTCCTCGGTGATGAGCCGGGAGCAGTTTGCCTCCCGCCGCAGCGAGCAGTTTGTGGACAACGCCTTCCACGGCTCCCTGCCGGCCTTTGTGGCGGCCTTTACCGCCCAGAAGGGCCTGTCTGCCCAGGAGGCGGAGGAAATTCAGCAGATGATCGACAAATTCCGGAAGGAGGAGTGACCGTGCTGAGCCGGATCTTCCTGGCGGTGGCGGGTATGAGCGCCAACGCCGGACTTCTGGTGCTGGCCATCCTGGCGGTGCGGCTGGTGACCCGGCGGCGGATGCCCAAGTGGGGCAACTGCCTGCTGTGGGGGCTGGTGGCGGTGTGCCTGATGTGCCCGGTGCTGCCGGAAAGCGTTCTCAGCGTCCGGCCCCAGCCGGGGCAGGCGGCGCTTCCCGCCGCCGCGGCCATGGAGACGGCCTCCCCCGGAGCGGGGATCACCCTGACGGACCTGGCCTGGGTATGGCTGGTGGGCGTGGCGGCGGTGCTGGGCTGGGCGGCTGTGAGCTATCTGCGGCTGCGGCGGCAGGTGGCGGCCTCCATCCGGGTGGGGAAGCAGGTTTACCTCTGCGACGACATCTCCTCCCCCTTTATCCTGGGCATTTTCCGGCCCCGGGTGTATCTGCCCTCGGGGCTGGAGGGGGAGACCCTGCAAAGCGTGCTGCGCCACGAGGGGGCCCATCTGCGCCGCCGGGACCACTGGTGGAAGCCGCTGGGCCATCTGCTGGTGGCGGTATACTGGTTCCACCCCCTGATCTGGGCGGCGTATGTCCTGCTGTGCCGGGACATTGAGCTGGCCTGCGATGAGCGGGTGGTGCGGGATATGAACCGGGCCCAGCGGGCCGCCTATTCCCAGGCCCTGCTGGACTGCGCCATGCCCCGGCGGCGCAGGCTGGTGCTGTGTCCCCTGGCCTTCGGCGAGGTGGGGGTCCGGGACCGGGTGAAGTCGGTGCTGCACTATCGCCGCCCCGGGGTGTGGCTGTCGGCGGCGGCGGTGCTGCTGTGCGCCGCGCTGGCTATGACCTTTCTCACGGAGCCAAAGCCCGCCCGGACCGGGGTATCCCCGGAGGCCGCTTCCGGTCAGACGGACCCCGACCGGCTCCAGGAGGTCAGCTCCAAGGTCCTGATCGTCTCCTCCACCCTGGACCCCGCCGCCCAGCGGATCAGCTACACGGTGCAGCTGACGGAGGAGCCGGAGGACTGGATCGCCCAGAAGCAGTGGTACGGCGTGGCCAGCTACGCCGACGTGGAGATCTTCTACCCCGAGGCGGGGTCTTACTATCGGCAGACGGATGTGCCCCATCTGCGGTTTTATGAATGGGGCCTTGCCGACCAGCCCACGGACCTGGAATCCCAGCGGCCGGACACGGGCACCCGATACAATGACTACATCGTGGATTCCGTAACGGTGCTCAGCGTGGATGGGGTGCAGCACTCGACCTTCCGCCGGGTGGGCCAGTCCCTGCTGCTGGAGGAGGACACGCATTACTCCGGCGGCAGCGTGTCCTTCCAAGCCTGGCTGCAATAAGATTTATTACATAACGGAAATCAAAGAAGGGGGAAAGGCCGTATGTTTGCCAGACACGGCATTCAGAACGCCCTGCGCACCCGCAGGCGATCGGTGGCATTTCTGCTGCTGATGACCCTGCTGGTGACGCTGCTGGGCACATCCCTGGGGCTGAGCTTCGCCCTGCAGGAGACCCTGCGCCAATGCCGGGAGAATTATTCCACCATCGGACTGGTGGAGTATCTGGGCCCGGGCTATCCCTCCACCGCCCGGGTGGTGGAGGACGCCGGAGAGGTTCTGGCGGAGTTTGAAAGCAGGCTGGACCGGTCGGACCCGGCCCTGGTGGACTGGGAGCCCACCCGCATGGCCCTGGGCTATACCCCGGCGCTGGAGTCGCTGACGGACTACTCCGTGCTGGAAAACCGCTTTGCGCTGGTGATCCGGCTGACGGAGCAGGCCACCCGGCGCATCAAGGGCCAGGACCCGGATTTCTATCCGCTCCTGGACCCGGACGGTCAACTGGTCTGGCAGTGGGGCACGGGTACCCCGGACCGGGAAGTGAAGCTGCCGTATTACTATGCCAACGTCGTCGAGACCCTGTTCAGCGGCGAGCGGCTGGCTGCGAATCAGCCGGTGCTGCTGGACGTGCAGGAGGGCAGCAGCGCCGACCTGAGCCAGGATTACAATATGCCCTCGGACACCATCTGGAAGGCCGGGCACTACTATCTGGTCCAGGGGGTATACACGGAAAACAAGCTGCTGGGCTCGTCCTATAAGCAGCTGTCCCCCGCCCCCTATCAGGTCAACGGTGTGTCCCTGAGTCAGGTCAGCGCCATCGACATCACCCGGCCCGACGGCTCCTGCGCCCAGCTGGACGGCAGCACCGATATCGAGGCCGTGGGCCAGACCTTCCAGGTCACCAGCCACAGCCTGACGGCTCAGGCCACGGACCGCCCGGCGGACCTGCTGCCCTTCCAGCAGGATGAGCTGACCCTGGTCCAGGGGGACTATTACGCCGCCGGCAGCAAGGGCTGCTTGATTTCCCAGACGCTGGCCGATGACCTGGGGCTGGACGTGGGCGGCAGTCTGCCCCTGTCCCTGGCCGTCCGGGAGAACACCCTGGTCCCCTACAGCTATTGGAACAGTCAGGGCTTCGATGCCCAGGACACCTATACCGTCAGCGGCATTTTCTCCGCCAACGAGGAATACGACTCCATGGTGTATATCCCGGTGCGGGACGACGTGGACATGACGGTGAACCACTGCTCCTATACCCTGGGGCAGCTGCAAATTCGGAACGGCCAGGCCCAGGCGTATGTGGAGCGGCTGCAGCAGCAGCTGCCCGGCTCCATCCAGATCACCGTATACGACCAGGGCTACACCGCCGTGTCCCAGTCTCTGGAGGATATGCTGCGGATGGTGCAGATCATCGCCGGGGTGTGCCTGGCGGTGGGTCTGGGCTTTTTGGTGCTGTTCGGCTATCTGCTGGTGTATCGCCAGCGGGGCGTGGGCCGCACCATGATCCGCGTGGGCGCTGCCCGGCGGAACGTGCATACCTATTTCCTGTTCTGCGCCGGAACGGTGGCCCTGCCTGCGGCGGTGCTGGGATGGATCCTCAGCCGGTGCGTGGGGCTGGGCGTTCTGAAGCTGCTGGAGCTGATGCTGGAAAACGGCGCGTCGGCGGAGCTGTATTTCAGCAACACCGCCCTGGCCATGCAGCGCACGGCCACGGAGTATCTGGCAGCCCCGGGCTGGGGGATCCTGGCTCTGATCGCCCTGGCCACCCTGGTCCTGGCGCTGGTCTCCTGCCTGGTGTTCAGCGTGGTCAGCCTGGAGCGGCGGCATAAGCGCCGCCGGACTCGGCGTACCGCCCAGGGCGCCCGCTCCCGGAGTCTGAAGGGCGGAGCCCTGACCTATGCCCGGCTTTCGGCCCGGCGAGGGGGCTTCCGGTCCCTGGTGCCGGTGCTGGCGGGCATCTGCGCGGCGGTGCTGTTCTGCCAGCTGACGGGCACCGTCACCCGCTATGACCAGCAGCTGACGAAGCTGCGCTCGGACAGCTCCGTCCGGGGCTTCCTGACGGATATCCGCGGCCAGTCCACCAGCGGGCTGGCCCTGGGCGACGGCGTGGTGGAGGGGATCAGCCAGATCCCCGGCGTGGCCGATGTGACCTATCTGACCACCGCGCCCTACTATTTCAACGGCTTCTACCGGGACGGCAAGTTCGCCGGAGGTCCCGGCCAGCGGGAGCAGCCCATCGGCTCCTTTGCCGCCGAGCGATATGAGGACGAGCTGCGGTCCGGGCCCAAGCTGGTGTTCACCAACAGCCTGAAGGGCGCGCCGGAGTTCCTGTCCCGCACCTCGGTGGAGGTGGAGTGGCGGGAGGGCTATGACGAGGGCTTCCTGGCCGCCGACCCCACGCTGGAGATCGACCCCAACACCGGTCACATCGTGAAGGATAAGCCGCCGGAGAACCGCTGTGTGATTCCCACGGACATGATGGACGAGTACGGCATCCGGCTGGGCGACTGGATCTGGCTGGAGACCATCACCTATCCCTACACGAACTCCAACGACACCCAGATCATCCAGGTGGCCTTCCGGGTGGTGGGAGCCTTTGTGCAGACGGGCCGGGCCAACAACATCTATGCGAACCTGGATATGCCCAAGTATTTCCTGGACCTGTCCATGGCCTCCGTTTATGAATGGAGCACCCAGGATCTGCCGGGCGGGACCATCCTCACCCGGGGCGGCATTTGTATGCGGCAGGCGTACAGCGGGGCCACATTCTCCATCCCTAGCTGCACGGACCTGACCTCCGTGAAGCAGGCCCTGCACGACATGGGCCTGTCGGAGGTGGGGCGGATCAGCAGCATCCGCAACTTCGTCATCATCAACGACGCGGCGTACCTGACCACGGAGCGGGCCGCCGCCCAGCGCCTGTGGTATATGCAGCACCTGTTCCCGGTGGTGTATGCCATCGCCCTGGGCCTGGCGTATCTGCTGGCATTTTTACAGGTGCAGTCCCGGCGGCGGGAGCTGCGCACCATGCGCAGCGTGGGCGCGGACCGGAAAACCGCCTATGGGAGCCTGTTTTTGGAGCAGCTGATGCTGGCCGCGCTGGGAGCCGTCCTTGGAGCGGGCCTGTGCCTGGCCCTGGGCTGGGGCAGCAGGCTGGGCCTGGGCCTCACCGCCGCCTTTGCCGTGCTGTGGCTGCTGGGGGCCCATGGGGCCCTGTGCCGGGCCAACAGCCGCCATATTCTGAAAAACCGCAGGGAGGTTGAATGATATGCCGATTCTGGAATTGAAAGAGGTGCGCTACAGCTACAGTCCCGAGAAGGTGGTGCTGCGGGGCATGAGCTGCGCCTTCGAGTGCGGCACCCTGTACGCCCTGGTGGGCAAGTCCGGCGCGGGCAAGAGCACGCTGCTGAGCCTGATGGCGGGGCTGGACCTGCCGGAAAGCGGCCAGGTGCTGTTTGACGGCACCCCCACCGGGGACATGGACCTGGACGAATACCGCCGCCGGAAGGCCGCGGTGATCTATCAGGACTTCGCCCTGTTCCCCATGCTGACGGCCCTGGAGAACATCGAGTACCCCATGGAGCTGTGCCATGTGGACGCCAAGGAGGCCCGGCAGCAGGCCATGGAGCTGGCCCGGCGGGTGTCCCTGCCGGAGGAGCTGCTGGACCGCTATCCCACCCACATCAGCGGCGGCGAGCAGCAGCGTGTGGCCATCGCCCGGGGCCTGACCATGGACCGGCGGCTGCTGCTGGCAGACGAGCCCACCGGCAACCTGGACAGCGAGAACAGCGACAACATCATCGACCTGCTGCTGAAGCTGGCCCATGACGAAAACCGCTGCGTCATCGTGGTGACCCACGACCTGTCCGTAATGGACCGGGCCGACGTGGTGTACCGCATCAACGACGGCCTGCTGGAGCGCCGGTAACGGGGAAACGCAGGTAATAAGAGGGAGAGGCTCCGGCCTCTCCCTCTTGCGGTTGGGTTATTGTTTTTTCTTCTGGCGGGACTCGATCTTCTTTCCCGCCCACTGGGCCAGCTTCAGGCAGGCGGCGGCGGTGGCCGTCAGCAGTGCGCCGCCCAGGGCCAGCTGCTTTTTCATGTTCATGGCCGGATCAATAGGCCAGCTTCTCGGTAAGGTACGCCTTCAGCTCGCTGATGGGAATGCGCACCTGCTCCATGGTGTCCCGCTCCCGGACGGTGACGCAGCGGTCGCCGGGGTTCTCGCCGTCGCCCACGGTGTCAAAGTCCACGGTGATGCAGAAGGGGGTGCCGATCTCGTCCTCCCGGCGATAGCGCTTGCCGATGGAGCCGGTCTCGTCAAAGTCCAGCATAAAGTCCTTGCACAGGTCGTTATAGATCTCCATGGCAGGCTCCGACAGCTTCTTGCTCAGGGGCAGGATGGCCGCCTTATAGGGGGCCAGAGCCGGATGCAGGTGCAGCACCACCCGGACGTCGTCCTTGCCGTTCTTGTCCTGGCCCACCACCTCCTCGTCATAGGCGTCGCACAGCACCGCCAGGACGCTGCGCTCCACGCCCAGGGACGGCTCCACCACATAGGGGATGTACCGCTGGTTGGTCTCGGGGTCGAAATAGGTCAGGTCCTTGCCGGAGGTGTTCTGGTGCTGGGTCAGGTCATAGTCGGTGCGGTCCGCCACGCCCCACAGCTCGCCCCAGCCGAAGGGGAACAGGAACTCAAAGTCCGTGGTGGCCTTGGAATAGAAGCACAGCTCCTCGGGATCGTGGTCCCGCAGGCGCAGGTTCTCGTCCTTCAGGCCGATGGAAAGCAGCCAGTTGTGGCAGAAGCTGCGCCAATACTGGAACCACTCCAGGTCGGTGCCGGGCTTGCAGAAGAACTCCAGCTCCATCTGTTCAAACTCCCGGACACGGAAAATGAAGTTGCCCGGGGTGATCTCGTTGCGGAAGGACTTGCCGATCTGGCACACGCCGAAGGGCAGCTTGCGCCGGGTGGTGCGCTGGGTGTTGACGAAGTTGGTGAAGATGCCCTGGGCGGTCTCGGGACGGAGATACACGGTGTTCTTGGCGTCCTCGGTGACTCCCTGGAAGGTCTTGAACATCAGGTTGAACTGGCGGATATCGGTGAAATTATGCTTGCCGCAGGAGGGGCAGGGGATGTTGTGCTC
>ULOS01042508.1_pt1 | contig 14416 bp, 10 predicted proteins | sample 1952701 | NCBI WGS metagenome assembly ULOS01 (sample SAMEA4835607, study PRJEB28245) | human gut metagenome | biome: gut microbiome; material: fecal sample | place: Denmark | collected 2008 | reverse complement strand
TCCCCCCCCCCCCCCGAGAAAAACAAACTTATTCTCTTAGGGCACTATTCTGCAATCAAAACACTTATACAAGAAGACATGACATATAATGTGCTTCTTAACGAAAAAACGGAGCAGTCCAATACTCACTCCGTTCTCATATTACATCAAGATCACATTCATACACTGGCTCATGATCAGCTTTCCCTTCCCGATAACATGATTATCGCCATTGACAAGAAACCAACCATTCTTTTAATTCAGGTCAACGCAAACAATATCTCTATTCAATCGATACAAGAATCATCAATCTATGATAGCTTTCATGACTGTATAATTAACAACCTATCTGTTATAAACAAATAATTCATACTTCTTCTAAATACTGTATTAAGGGAATGTGGTGTCCTTTAACAAATAAATCTTATACTTTTTTGCTAACTATACCGACATTATTTTTAATACTCCTGTACCAAGTATCAATCTTATATATTTAATTTTCACTTATATCATATTTCACTTCAATTCAGAGCTAATCTAAACAATCGATTTCCTCTTATAATCAGCAATATTGACTTCTTTTTCTTCAAGCAAACGGTCAAAAGCATCTACACCTTGCTCCTGTATATATTGTGCTTCACCGTTTGAAATTGGTATCAAGAGAAGCCAAGACACTATCTCATTATCCCCTTCTAAAGGAATGTACTTTTCCCAAAATATTGGAGACAACAAAAGGATATGTTTCATCTCAGTGTTTTTAACATAATAAGTAACGACATCAGGTATAATCATACCATAATAACAAGTTCCAAAATCAATTATTTCAAAGGCACAGGTAGCTATAATATTTTCAATTTTAAATTCATCAGACATCCCCAAAGCAATTAATTCAATTTTAATTTCTTTTCCGTCATTTACTAACCCTATATTCAATGAATTTAATCCAATGGTTGCGCACGTTATACCTGTACTAAAGTAACCGTTTTTACTAATAAAAATATCGATAAACTTTGATTCATCTTGATTATAGTATCTATTTACCTTTGCCTCTCCTCCTATAAAAGATAATTCATATTTAGCAATTTTTTTGTTTTCCATCTTATAAAAACACCCTCTCTTTAATCTCCCAAGTATCGATCTGATGTGTCCTCTCCCTTATGACTCATATTAGACTCTGGAAGTTCAGGTCTAAAATGATCTGAATTATAATATTCATCAAGAAATTTTTCTCTTGAGATTCCTCTTCTTTCTGCACTATCTTGATGCTTTCTGAACTCATAACCTGGCTTATGTCCCATATGCCAAGGCTTGTCCTTAGACATAAATTTGCCGCTAACGGGATCTCTCACTCGTCCATGTTCATCTTTTGCATTTTCCCAGACCGCATCTCTCATCCCTGAACGCCAATGAGTCGGACGAGAGTAGTCAATTTTCTTGTCATTTTCTTCTGAATTATCTAATTTTTTTTCATTTCTGTCAAGCAGAGGATTATGATCCAATTTCCTTTTGTCTAAATCTGAATATTCCTTTCTTCTATTCCCCTCATTAATATCACCATTGTTATATATCTCTCTAACTCTCATTTTATTTCTCACATCATCACCCCCCTACAGATAATTTTTCATTATTCGTTTTGATCAGATACATTCAATATTTCGCCGATATTATATTCATTTCTTTCAAGTTTTTGCATAATATTCATAATTTCTTTTTTTTCAGATTCAGAAAGAGTTGGTCTCACCCCATAACTAACATCCCCTTTCATTATGTCAATTGTGTATAATTCATATGGAATACTCTCTCTATAGTTGGATATTTCATCAACATTTTGTTGCTCAGCAAAGTTGTAACCAATTGACTCTAGAGACAGTTTTTCTAATTCATCATAATTCCCATTAAATGCATACAATGCAATTCTACTTATATATTCATTACTCACTTCGGCACTCCACATAATTTTAATATATTTATTTGTAAAATCTTCAAAAAACGTATTTTTTTCTTTGAATAAATTATTATATATTTCCGTAGAGTAATTCAAATCCTTTATTTCACCATAGATTGTCTTATGTTCTCCTCCTGCTATGTTTTCTATCTCAAAATGAGTTCGATCTACAGACTCTTTAGAAAAAATTACTTGATCAATACTGTCCGAATATGGACCTAAATACGTCATACTATCTTGATTACAATTTATGTCAGTAATTTTATAGTTAAAATCATCATCTTCCTTTGCAATAATTTGTGAATATGTCCCGTTAGAATTTATGTAATATGAAGAAATCAGTTCATCATTATCGATATCGCTATTATTGATATCCCAATAATCGGTATATCCAAATATACTTTCTGAATCTTTAAACTGTTCTCTTACATAGAATATAACTCTATACTGATCCAAATTTGTAAGCTTCCCTTCTTCAAAATGATATTCATCTAGCTTTTCTACGTTTTCTTTAGCTTCTTTCAAAATAACATATTCCTCCGGTAACGAGAAAAACTTAAACCAAAGAAATACCATTACCCCTATAAATACTATACTTCCTAATATAGCATATCCGAATTTAATCCCAATCTTTTTTTTCATCATTCTTCGCTCTCTTTCATTAATTTATAATCATTCTGCAATTTATTACTTAACTTTAATAAATTAAATTAATATCTCCCAATAAATCTATATTAAAGAAAACTAAAAAAATATTTCTTAAGACTGTATATACAATCAAAAAGAATAGTGCAAGACAATTAATTAATTCTTGATATTTATAAACATCTTTATGCCAAACTGTGAAACCAATTACCGATAAAACATTTGTGCCTATTAAAATAATTAAAATGATAAGCATAGGATTATAATAAATTGATTCAATTATATTTAATTCGAGCAATGCCTTTAAAGCTCTGGTTCCTCCACATCCGGGACAATATAAACCGAAAAAATCTCTAAAAATGCATAAAATCATATATTACAACATATTAATAGCAACAATACAATTACGCATAATATAATGATTGAAAAAATAGGAGACTTTGGTTTAGAACTCACAACTATTTTGCAATACTTAGCCCTTTTTGATATAGGATCATAACACTTTAAATTTCCATTACCTGTCATGTTTGCAGAGGCCGTTACCTTACAACAATCATGCTCTATAGAAGGAGAAATATAAGCTATATTACCATTATCAAAACTCCATTGCAAATTGCTGCAATCATCTTTATCCGATAACAGTTTTAAAGGCACAATAATTGTATCACCATTATTAAGAGTATAACAATTTTGCTCAAATCCAAATTCCTTTAGCTGATTTTTTATCAACAAATGAATTACAAGTTCAACCTTTTTAGCTTTTATATATATATCAACCTCTCCTGACTCTAAAGGGATTATCTCTTTATAATTATTAAAAACTGCTTTTCTTTTATCACTAGAAATATATATAATAGAATTTATATCCTCTGCATCCTCTGGAATAAGTAATAAATCTAGTTTTTGTTTTCTATTTACTACCAAAAAATCAATATCGTGTAGCAATCTAATTTCTTCTACATATTTATGCTCTATACATTCAATTTCTGAGTTCATGATTTCATCTGAATTTTCATCTAATATTTTAACAAGAATTTTTCCTTTATTGTTTCCAATTAAAAATCCGTTATCATAAACCACATCTCCAATGAACTCTATTCTATAATAGTTCTCAGGTATTGATATAAATTCTATATAACTTCTTTCCCCTTTATCTATTGTATCTGGTAAATCTGAAACATAATAAATAGGTTTTTCGTCAGATATATATTGTAATGTTAAATCATCTTTCTTCGACAAGTTCAGTTTTGATAATCTACCAATCATTATATTTATATATTTTCTTCCTTCTTCGCTATATAGTATCTCTAGACAAGAATTAATATCACTGAAATGAAGATGAATAGTTAAATTATCTTTTTCTTCAACATATAATTTTTCATCTATAATGAGATTAATTTGATGGTTTATATTACTTTTTCTTGATATAAAGATTTTTGAATTAATGTTTCTTTTATATTTTGGATTGACATATTCTGAAAGCTCTAAATCAGAATCATATGTATTATAAATATCATGTTGAATAGGATCAATAATTTTGTATTTTTCCATCAACACTTGCAAATTCTCTATCTTCCCATTAATCTTAATCTCATTCTTATTGAGTTCCAATTTCACACAATATTTTGACGTTTTCTTTACTTCCAATAAAAACTTATAAATTAGTTCTGGGCCAACATATGTTAACACGTAATCATCACAAATGGTCTTGTCTAAAGCATATAGTATTTCATTTACAAAAACAGATAATCTAGCATTTAACAGAGTGGATAAATCATGATATTCAGTTATTATATCGTCATTGATACTGCATGTCCTCTGATTCTCCACACCTTTTGATTTAATTACAACATAATTCATCTATATAACCTCGCTCATTAATTCATTTACTGAATTATCTAGATAATCTAAAATCATAAAGAGTTTTTTTGCTGAATCAGTTTCTTTAAATGAAGCCAGTGAATCAATACTCATTGATAAATATTTTTTGAAAACTTGATATGTATACTCAAATCCATTAGCATTAATTATCAAATCATGAATTCGCTTATTTAGCGTATCATTCTCATCTTCATCATTTTTAAAAGATAAAGCAATTTCTTTTAATTCATCACCATATTTATCACTATTAAATGTAAAAATAGCTGGCAAAGTGTAATATCCAGATCGAAAATCGTTATGGATAGTTTTTTCTGAAATTGCTTTATTTGAAATAAAATCCATTAAATCATCTCTAATTTGGAAAGCTATTCCAAAGCACCTCGCAAATTGTTCTACTTTTTCTCTTTCCTCTTTATTACATTTCCCTTCATAAGCTCCTGCAACGCATGCAATTTCAAACAAGGCTGATGTTTTGCCGACAATATTTTTTATATATTTCTCTTCTGTAATACTTAGATCGTAAAGATGGTCATATTGATTAACTTCCCCATCGCTCATTAATTCTAACTTATTAAACATACTTTTATACCATAGTTTATTAGTTAATTTTGTTCTTCCAATTGCTGAAAAAATCATAAAATCTCCAGCATAAACAGCCATTTCTTTTCCAAATTTTGTTTGCACAGAGGCTTGTCCTCTTCTCATATCAGCATTATCAATTATATCGTCATGAATCAATGATGCAGTATGGCACATTTCAACAACAGCTGCTATTTCAGTTACATCTACATTTTTATTTTTAAGCCTGGAGCATAGTATAGTAAGTATTGGACGGAGTTGTTTCCCTCTATTTAACAATACAAAATCCATTACTTTTTGCATTGATAAACTATCCGATTTACACAATCTTTCTATATGCTTATTTACTTTTATTAAATCTTTTTCTACATTCAGCATTCTAATATCCATGTTCTTTTCCCCTTTCTTCATATAATTAATTATAAATTTGAGAATATAACTCTCTATAATCAATTTTATAATATCCGAATTTTCTTGCATGAAGTATATATTGTTTTATAATAGATAAATTTTTTGAATCTAACATTACATAGTTTTTTATTCCTGTATCGATAAAAGTATTCCATTTCCGTATTGAATTGCTAGAATAATTCCCTATTCCTCCGTCTGATTTATTTGCCATTTCGAGTATAGTTTCTGCCTTTTCAAACAGGTTGGAACATCCAATAAACTTTTCTATACATTTTCCAAAATGCACAGCATCAAATTCATTTTTCAATGATTCGTGCAAATATAAGACAAATCTAGTTATTTCTTTCTTTTTATCAATACAGATTTCAAACTGATCGATTACATTTAAAATCTCCCGAACATCGTTACTTTCAGTTTTTTCATACTCAAATAAAATTTTATTTAACACTTTTCCTTTAAGCTGTTTTATAGTATCAAAAGATATGAACTCGTTCCTGCTTTTAAATTGCTCCGTAGCTTTATCAATTTTACATAAAATTGCTTCAGTCCAGTTATTATGCAAAATTGCTGCAACACCAGTCTCTAGTTTCGGCAACTCATTTATTTGCTCTTCACTTAAAGAAATTGAGTGGCCAATAGTTTCACAATCCTCTATTTCAGGTAAACGCATAACAATTTTTGTATTTGTATTCTTAATTGCTGCTATATCCACTGAAGTTGGACTTTGATCAACAATAACAATCCCTTCTCCATATGTTCTCATTTCTGCAATTGAATTCACAATCATTTCAACTGATTTTGCTACCACATTACTATTTTCACTAGTAGAGTTTGCTATTGATTTAGAGTTTTTTAAGATATTATGAGCTTCTTCTAAAATCGTAATATGTTTTAAATTGAGATTACTTGACACTGCATTAGACATTCTATATTCAGTTAATTTCAGAATCAGAATTCCCATTATTAAAGACTTGGTTTCAGAAGATCCTACTCTACTTAAATCAATTATAGTGTTTTCATCAAATAAATTTGAATAATCCACTTCATAATCATCACAAAATATTTGCCCATAAATTCCGTTAGTCATTGAATTTACACGTGTAACTAATGCTCCGATGTAATCGCCTTTAGTATCAGCAGAATATGCAGATTGATTAATTAAATTAGGTAACTGTTCAAGCACATCTACAAATGTTGGAAAAATTGGATTTCCGTTACCTATATAAATAGAATTTGTTAAATCCCATCCAATGTTTATATATGCTTTTTCAAACGATTCCTTTAAAATCGCAGGCATAGCAGCATACATCTCCCAACACCCATTAAATATTTCAATCAAGCGATCTAAATGTTCTAAAACATGTACCTTTGAAGGAAAGGAAAATGGATTAATTTTTAACATACCATCAATTCTTGGATTAGTAGTTAACAAGTTTATATCGTGAATTTTTCTAAATTCATCTCTATATTCTCCTTTTGCAGGTTCAATAACCAAAAATGGTATCTCTGTATTTTCATATATCTCCTGAATTATTTTATAAACTGTATTGGATTTTCCACTACCTGTCGAGCCAGTAATAAAACAATGTGAACAAAGAGCTTGCAAATCAAAGGAAACTCTTGTCTTCTCTAACTCGCCCATATGATAAATATATCCTAAATTAATACAGTCTTCATTTTTACTATGTGTTATGTTTCGGCCAAACTCGGCCATAGAAATTATATTTGCTCCACATACAGACTTTTTAGGCATACTAAATAGCAAACTAAGCTCTTTACTATTAATAAAATTAGTTGCTTTTATAATTAATTTCTCAAATTCCGTTAACCAAACCGTAAACTCCGGATGTCTTAAATATTTTAAATATTCCAATACCTTTTCTGTGTTTTTATTTTCCTTTCCAAATATGTTAATATGTGCATCTTCAATATTTGACTCCCTATCTACCAAAGAAGAGATGAAACTACTCGCAGCCATTGATACTATCTTTTTTGTACTACCTATAAAATATGCACTTGATTCCCAAAGGCCGAATGATTGTCCATCTATAATTCTATCAATATGCTTATCAATTTTATTCAATAAATCCATTATTTCCTTATTTCTATATTCTCTTGTTTCATTATTTGAAACACCTTGAGTTTTTGATATCGTTTCTTGAGTAGATTTACTTCTTTGCTTTGAATTTGTTTCTGTTGTTGAATATGAATTATTAGTTCCTTTCGAAAAAGTATCACTTGTCCCTTTTTGTGTTCCAAATCCTAACAAAAAATGGGCGCTAGCAAAAAAACCAGAAGAAACACCATGGCTTATACTATCACTATTTCCATTTGCTAATGATATCCCACTTGATATTGCGTCTGTAAATGTATCAATAACTCCTTCACTAATTGTACTCCCCTCATTCACTCCGTTTGAAAGAGTAATTTTTGCTAAAGGAGAAATTGCAGTATAAAGTCTCTCCAACCCTTTCAACCTATTTAATATCTTATTATTGTCAATTGGGTTTGCAATTATCATGCCAATATATTCATGTCTTCTCATTGTATCAATAAACTTCTCTAACCCACTTAACCCATCATTATCATCTAATAAAACTTTAGATGGAATAAAATTTACTATTGAAACATCATTATCTTTTTTATCTAATAAATCTGCTAACTCGTTTTCCCTGCCTTCCACTTTACTTCCAGGAAAATTCGCTAAAAAAGCATCACTTAATATATCGCTTGCTGTTTGTATATTATTCTTTGAATTAATACCTAAATATAAATCCACATTAGTTTTTTTTCCTACAACAATCAAGGCGATGCTATTACAAAATAGCCCTATAGAACTTAATACTGTTTGTAGTTTTCTTAATGAATCTTCTTTTTTATCATAAGCAATCCTAGTTAAATGAAACAATTTCAAATACCTGTCTTGCATATCATATTCCATCATATCTTTTAGTTCGTATCTTGACAATTCTGATAAATACTTATTATTAATATACTCTTCAGCTCTAAAAATAGCATCATTTACATTCATAATAATCCTTCTGTTCTTTAATTTTAATCGCTTTATCAAAAATTTGGTGACTCAATACTCTTTAAGCAATAAAATAAGCTCACAAAATCAAAAAAATGCCATATAATATCGAATGCATAGTTCAAAACTTTAGAATTTATATCTTGCTGATTATACTAATCTGAAAAGCCAGAGCATATATATATCAAATGCCCTGGCTTATACTACTTTATTGGCAATCCCTTTCCGTCTTTAAAACCACCACACAGAATAATCACAAAATCAATCAAAGACCAAATAAGCACAACGAGCGTTGGCAAAAAGAATGTAAATAAACCAATAAACCACAAAACTAACATCACCAAGCCCGATCCAATTTTACCAACATAGAACCTATGTATTCCAAATCCACCCAAGAAAAAAGCCAAAACTGCTGCTACTACTTTGCTCTTTTCAGAAACTATTGCGTTAGTAGTCGGCGTCTCAAAGCCGGTGTCTTCAAATTGTTTGTTTTCATATTCACTCATATAAATCCCATCCTTTCATATTTATCCATTGAGCAGACAAACATCATTCATCCCGAACTCTTATAGACGAATTATACTTATTAAACTTATTTATCGCAATAATAATTACATTAACTGTCATTTTACCTACACGAACAGCACCCACTCTTTACTTTTTAGGTATAAATGAAGTAAATACCAAGAACAATACATAGATCAAACCATTCAATAGTAAGAGATTATGCTGAAAAATCGCGCAAGAAAGTAAACTGTGATTATGATATTGCAATAAGCAGATAATAATAATTCTTATGAGACATTACATGATAATCTGTACATCCACATTTTTCACAAACGAGTCCATCAGGCCATACCATATCAAAGAAGGATTGCCGACAAACTGAGAGGCTAGAGTAATATGACAAAATACAATCCGCATGTGAAACATATAGTTGCTACAACCCCTTGATAGAAAACGTTTATTATCTCTTTTGTAACTCACGAAAACACCGCTCTTATACACAAGGACATTATTTATGTCAGAATTGATATTAAGGCACTAAAATGGGTATTCTCCCATATCGTGAATTGCTTTCTAGACGGAAATTCCACCCTCATGTTGATTTGTGCCAAGCGATACCATATAGATAATCTCCGGCTAAGCAACAAAGTACACGAATATGAAGTACCTGGAGACTGTCCTTCCTTGAAGACACTATCATTGCCGGCTGACTTTATTCAACCCAGAGTCTGCAAACATAAGTACAAAAAAACCTTGACATAATCAATGATATTAGTTATGCATTATCAATTATTTTCTTTTCTTTACTAATAGTAACTTGCCAATACAACCAAGAGAAAGTACAAATAAGGTAATAAATAATGCTATGTTGGTGTTATCTCCTGTCTCAGCCTGGCTAATGCTTGTGATTTGGTTTACTGGAGAACTTTGCTGCTCTTGGCTACTAGTATCAGTGGTTGAATTTTCCGAACGTGATTCAATGATAAAAGAAATCACATCGTTTTCTGTATTAATTCCTGTAATAACAGCTAGACCTTCTCCATTAGCAGTTACATTCCCGTTTTCATCAATAGAAACTACATCACTAGTGCTGCTCCAATTGTAACTACTATTTCCTTCATCAGGCAAAATTGTTTGACTTTCACCTGGTATCATTAATATTGTTTTAGCCTTCTCAACTACAATATCTTTTGTGAAAGATATTGTATTGCCATCAGCACAATCCAATTCACATACTACTTTATAATTTCCACTGCGTAAATCACTTTTTACTGGAATTTCTACCGTTATGCTCTCCATTTTACCAAGCGTTCCAGGAAGTTCAAGCTTTTGAGTATGCGTTCCATTTAAAAGGTCAGAAGTTACTTTTAGCGTAGGTGTTGACGTGTCACTATATAAATTGCTTATAGAAACATACAGTTTCTGATCTTCCAGATTCTCATAAATGCGGGAAGGATTAACATTCGTAATGCTGCAATTTCCAGGGTTTCCCAAAAGTCCATTTTCTAGGGCTGTATCATAATCTAATTCATTCAGTTCATCTTCCATATCTGGGTTATAAGAAATTAAGATTGTGTCCTCTGTAATATCTTTTCCGTATCCGCCAATCAATCCACCTTTAAAGATGATTCTATTCCAGTCATTTACGGATTCAGAAAGATTAGTTTCTGCATTAGCATTCAAGTTAACAGATACATTATTCTCTATCATACCATTTACATTAAAATCAATGCTCTGTCCGGCCACTCCCGGGGCTGTTCCTGATTCAGTTGTAGTTCCAAAATCAAAGAACAAGAATCTATGATCTTTCTCATAATACCATTTCGTTCCGATATTACTGCCAGCAGTTATTCTATCCGGATCAATTCCATTATTTTCATTCAATGAATTTTCATTTAAAGATGGCAAAACATACTCAGAATAATTCACTTCGTTTGTACCCACTAAACCTGTAACCTGAAATGAATAGTTCATAATGCTTAAATAATTTGGCTTGTAGTGAACATTATCGCTTCCACCATGACGTAAACCCAAGGTATGTCCCAACTCATGCATAAATGTACCTGCAGTAGCTGTATTTGTTCCGGAAATCCAACCATCTACATCAGCAATTATGAAAAATTGACCAGGAATTCCCTCAGCAATTCCCGAAGATCTACTATTATTATATTTGTTTACAAATAAACAGTAACGAAAAACAGACCATCTTTCGCGATCAAAATTATTTAACGCCATTTGATTCCAATTTTCATAGTTACTACCCAAATCGAAATTTGATAAATATTCCATACTGTTTCCGCCGGATAAATTCCCCCACGTTTTACCTGTGACATAATCAATAGAATCTGCTCCTGCATCAATATGCAGATTGATGCCATGATTTTTGAACTGTTGATAAACAGATTGCATCGCTTCTGCACTAGGTCTTAGATTCTTTTCTTCTTGTTTTGTGTAAGTAATTCCGAGGAAATTACCTTCCACATATGGCTGATACATCCAGTCAACTTCAACAAATAAATCTTTTACATTCGGATCTGCCCCCATTTTCTCTAAATGAAGGTCTATACTCCCATCGTAATCAATATCTACTCCGTTAGTTTCCCACTCATCAGGCAAACCATCACCATCTGTATCAAGGGTTTCATCGTACACCCAATCAGCGATATCAATCATTAGTTTATAATAGTCAGCAGATTTAATATCAATATATTTTCCGCCCGTGAGTTGATATAAAGATTTATAATGATCCTCATACATAAGATTACCGACAATGGTAGTATGTATACTATTTTCCCTGAAATATTCCGTACACTCAGCCATACTTCTTATTCGAGAGTCATCATCAGAATCCTTAAAGTCGGCATCAGTTAGTAAAAAGACAAATTTCTGTGCGCCATTTCTCCAACTTATCTGACTATCCAATATTTTCGCAAATGCATCAGTCGGAGTTTCAGGATTGTCACCTCCCCCATTTGTACTAATCATATTTAATTGCTCAGCAATCTGATTACTATTGTTTGACCATTGATTTCCATCCATCAAATGTATAACAGTAGAACTGCTTCCGTCGGCAGTAATATCTTTATAGTCAATAACCGCAAGGTTAATATTAAGACCTTTTTCTACCAAATATTGTACAAAGGATGACAGATTTGAACGCACAGAATCTATATAGGACTTCATAGAACCTGTCGAATCAATTACAAAAATAAAATCTGCTGGTTTACTCGCGTCATTGTATAGCTCCTGCGGATTACCCTCCTGTAATAACTCAAAAATTTGATTGTTTTCATCCGTCTCTTCCTGATTTAAAACATTGTTAGACAGAGCACTTTCTGGTGTCTGATCATCGCTTTCCTTTGAATCCTGCCCTGTCTGAGATATTATTGTATAATATTCAGTTTGTCCAGTTGCCTCATTTGACAAATCGGGTTGCATTTCCGGAGTAGTCCCAGCTATATCTTTTTCTACTGGTGACTCACTATATTCTTTTTCTGCTGCCAAAGAATTTACAGGCAATAAACCTGTGCATAAGAAAAATGTTAAAATGATAGTCGTCACTTTTTTTAATTTCTTTTTCATGTTTACCTCCATTTCCCGCACCTGAAATCGCGCAGGCACAAATAAGTAGAACTTTGAGCCTGGATACTTATGATTGTTTAATCAACTATTGTGGCATGGATGTTCACAAAAACCTGGTAATCGCTACTATCGGTATGACCGATAGAAAGACAAACATTGCAGAGTACTTCCAACGATTCTTTTCCACTTTAAACTCCGACCTATACCGATTAAAAGATTGGCTGAGATCTCATCACTGTTTTAATGTCTGTATGGAATCCACCGATAAATACTGGATTCCTATCTTTAACATTCTTGAAAATGAAATCAATGTTCGTTTAACTCATCCCAAATATATCAAAGCCATCAAAGGCAAGAAAACAGATAAGAAAAATTTCCCTCCCAAAGAAACTCGAGAGTTGCGCGAACATTACACACTATCGATACAAGCTAATCTGCATGCGTACTTCAGAACGTAATCGCTATTAGAACTGCATGACGTTTCCAATATTGGTTTGGCTTCGGTTATCTCAGATCCTTTCGGCAAGACTGCCTCCAACATCATGAAAGAAGTCATGAAGTTCAACGTGATTGACGATGACAAAATCTTAAAGCTGATTCATAGAAATTGCAAGAACAAAGATAAGATATTAGATTCTCTTCATGGCTATCACATCGAATCTAATCAGCGATTCAAGACAAAGAAATCATTGGATACTACCAAACTCCTAACACTTCCTCCAATCAATATTTACTAAATCCATCTTCTTCTATCTTCTCATATGAATCTAGTTCGATTTCATCAATATTTATATCGTTTAAAGTTAATATATAATGTCCGCCATACTTTGGAGTATATAGACATAAATACTCATTACCCATGAATTCTATAGTCTTGCTTTCCCCTTCATACCAATACAAATTTCTATTGATATACTCTCTGATTGTTCTACTTCCAGAATTATCACTCATTAAATAATATCTAATTTCACCTTTACTTAACACATCCTTTTCGAATGCTTTTTCTGTTCCTGATTCAACTGTTGAATTAGAAAACAAATCTACCACCTCATCAATAGTAAGATCATATACATCGCTAAGTGTATAATCTGTAAGCCACTGTGATTCAACATACCTTACTTCGATAGCGCCTTTATTTGTAACCATAATTTCCGTAACAATAGAATCATAAATATTTTCACCTCTTGATAAATAGAACCAAATTCTTCTATCAGTATCTATTACTTCAGAAAGAGTCATCGTTTTAAAATGATTTTCCTCATTATTCTCTACAGTAAAATCGGAGGATTGTATTTCATTATCAAATCCTTTTTGTTCCTCTGACATAGAGCATCCTGCACACAATAATAGTAACATTCCCACCAATAAAGTTTTCCTCATAAATATCCTCTCTTTCATTAAAGCCTTCCATTAAATCTTTCTGGATAGATACTTATATTTTCACATTTTACATCCTCATACCCCTCCTTTCTATTCTAACTTACTTCTCATTTTCCTTAAAATGGTAATAAATGACAATCACCTCTACACCACTTACCACTTTTTAGACACGAAATGTAATCGCTTTCCCCACTTTTCTTAATCTTTCTTCACATGAAAAAGGATACCTTTACCTTTTCTTGGTATTGGTACCCTCTTTGTTTATCATCTGAGTGGTTCGTGTATATGTTCGAATGGTGTCCTCAGTGTGCTTTGGGTAGTGCTGAGGGGGTATCTGGTGACGTAGTAGAGGAAGCCTCTGCCGTATACGTCGTCTCTTGCTCTGGTGATGAGCTCTTCGCGTCTGGCGTGGGCTTGTTCTCCGATCAACAACATATACTGGATCTCCACCCATTTGGCCATGCCCTCGTATACGG
>ULOS01021260.1_pt1 | contig 14512 bp, 23 predicted proteins | sample 1952701 | NCBI WGS metagenome assembly ULOS01 (sample SAMEA4835607, study PRJEB28245) | human gut metagenome | biome: gut microbiome; material: fecal sample | place: Denmark | collected 2008 | reverse complement strand
AACGCTTGACAAGTAGTACATTTATATTGTATAATGAATATAACAAAGGAGATGATTGAAATGAAAGAAAAATTATTAAATTTATCAATACATGAAGTAGCAAAATATTTTGCAGAATTAAAGAAACAAGGATATACATTAAAAGAAATAGAAAGAATAATAAATAGATAGGAGATGAGGAACATGGAATACATAGTAGATTTTATAATCGATAAAGAAAAACGAATTAAAACAGAATTATTAAAAGCAAAAAATTTAGATGAAATTAAAATGCATTTAAAAGAAAAATATAAAACTGAAGAAATAAAAATAACAGGAATTTATAAAAATATATAGGAGGAATAACAAATGAAAAGAATTTTAGAAAATATAGTATTTATATTAGGATTTATAGGATTGCCAATAATAACAACTTTAATAGTAGAAATAATAAGTAAACTAGTAACAATGGAAATGATAATGAATGTAATAGGAATATTGATAATAGCATCAATTGTTTACATAATTAAAAATTAGGAGGAATAGTATGGAAGAAGATATAAAAAGTTCAATTATGAGATTATACAAAAGTATAACATATAGATATTGGTATGCAGAACAAGATAAAGATATTGAGAATTTGATAAATGAATATGGAAAGCTAGAAGAACAAATTGATAAACATGTATATTTTGAAACTACAAATCCAAAAGAAATAGAAAAGAACTATATCCCAAAAACAAAAATAAAAGAGAAGATAGAAGAATTAAATATAGATAGAAATGCAATAAAAAAAAGAAATAGAAGAAGCTAAAAAAGAAAAGAATAAAGAATATTACGCAGACTTATTAGGACATTTACAAGTAAATTATGGAGAGAAAAAAGCTTTAAGCGAACTTATGGAGGATAAATAAAATGGATAATATTTATATAATACATACAAATAAACCATTAGGAAAAATAAGAAAATGGATAATGAGAAAAATCGGTTGTAGATTTGTAGGAGATAATCAAATATAACAAAGGAGAATAAATATGGAAGAAGAAATTCAAGATAGATTAGAAGAAGTATATAATAATTACATAAGATTAGAAGTAAATAATTTAAGAGATAATAAATTTGAAATAATAGGAACAATAAGAATAACAAAAGGAGAAATAGTAAGATTATCATTTACTTTTGAATATACATATTTTAAAGATGCTACAATAGATGTAAATATATTTTATATAACAAAAGAAATAGATAAATATATAACTAGATTATTTAAGGAGGAATAACCAATGAAGAATTGTGATAAATTTGATGAATGGACTGAATGTGAAAAAAGAGGATGTCAAGGATGTTTTTATGATATTGATAAAATAAAACAAGCTTTAAATACAAATATTATAATTGAATTTCAAGAAAGAGATTATGGAAAAAATAAATATATTATTGATAATATTAAAAAATTATGTAAAAATGAAATAGAAAAAGCAAATAATGGGATATATTTATTTAGAGATAATGTAATAATGAGAAAACATTATGAAACATCTATTAATTGTTATCAAAAAATTTTAGAAAGGATTGAGATGTATGAAAAAATCTGAATTTATACCAACAATAGCACCAATAGTAATTGCAGAAAATAACAGAAGAGGAAAACCATTATATCCATCAGTAGTAATAGGACAAGCAATATTAGAATCTGGATGGGGACAAAGTAAAATAATGATGAAAGCAAATGCAATTTTTGGAATAAAAGCAACAAAATCATGGAAAGGTAAAGTATATTCAGCAAAAACACAAGAATGTTATGATGGAGTAAATTATACAACAATTACAGATTTATTCCGTGCGTATGATTCATTAGATGAATCAATAAAAGATTATTTTGATTTAATTTGTGATTTATCAAGATATAGTCAAGCATTATTTGCTGAAAGTCCAAAAGCTTGTATAACTGCAATAAAAAAAAATGGAGGATATGCTACCAGTCCAACATATATTGATAATGTTATGTCAGTTATAAATAGTAATAATTTAACACAATATGACAATGTGGAAAATGTAGAAAACAATGTGAATAAAAAAAGCAATGAAGAAATAGCAAATGAAATAATGTATAAAGAAAACTATGGAGGATGGGGAACCGGAGAATTAAGAAAACAATTATTAAAAGATGCTGGTTATAATTATAATGAAATACAAGCTATTATAAATTCTAGATATGGACAAAGCGCCTCTAATGATATAATAAAAGTTGGAGATAAAGTAGAAGTCATAAAAAATGAACAATATAATGGAAAATCTTTTAGAGTTTATTATAAAGTTTATAATGTAATAGAAATAAAAGATGATAGAGCAGTAATAGGAATTGATAATATAGTAACATGTGCGATAAATATAAAAAATATTAGAAAGGTAAAATAAAAAAATGGCAGAAGTAACAATAAATAATAGTCCATTTCATGTAAAATCTCAAATAACATATCCATATGGAGTAGAAGATTCTAGTTATTCATGTGGATATCATACAGGAGTTGACATAGTTTCAAGAGGAGAAAACAATAATTTATATCCAGTTGAAAATGGAATAGTTGTATATAAAAATAATACAACAGATGTTTCATTAGGAGTACAAGTTCAAATATTGGGAGAATCCGGTAAATATTGGAGATATTGCCACATGGTTTTAAATTCAAACAATAATATTGAAGTAGGACAAGAAGTTACAAAAAATACAAAAATAGGAGAAATGGGAGCAACTGGAAATGTAAGAGGAGCGCATTTACATTTAGAATGTTCTACTACTCAAAATTGGAATTGCGAAACATTTGTAAATCCTTGTATAGAAATTGGAATACCTAATGAAGATAATTTAATTATAAATTATGATGGAGATATAACACCAGAACCTCCAACACCTACTACATTATTTAAGAAAAAAAAATTTCCATGGGTATTATATGCTAGAAAATTAAGAAATAAAAGAAGTATTTAATACTTCTTTTTTTATTTTAGGTATTGACAAAAAAATTGTTTTATGTTAATAGTTAAATATAAACTAAAGAAAGGAGGATAGAATATAATGGAAATCCAAGAAATAATAAATACTATAAATTTTTCAAGTATTGCATGGCAGATATTAACACCTCTATTATTTAGTTTATCAGATGTGATAACTGGATTTATACAAGCAGTTATAAATAAAAATGTAGATTCCGGTGTAATGCGTACTGGATTATTACATAAAGTTTTAATAACTATTGTAGTATTATTATCATTTATAGCAGATATTGCATTTTCACTTAATTTTATTTCTAAAATAGTATGTATATATGTTATTATTATGGAATCAACATCTATTCTTGAAAATTTAAAAAGAGCTGGAATAGAAGTAGGAAAATTAACAGAAATATTATTAGAAAAAGGAAAGGAGGAAAAGTAATGGCTAGATTAAGTAAAGAAGAACTAATTAAAAAAGTATCTGAAAAAGTTATGGATGAAGATGTACAAATTGAACTAATGGAAGATATAACAGATTCTTTTGAAACAGAAACAGATGATACATCATCAGAAGATAAAACAAGAATAGAAGAACTTGAAACACAAGTAAAAGAATTAAAACAAAAATATAAAGATAGATTTTTAAAAGGTTCTGAAGAAAAAGAAGATAAAGAAGAAAAAAATGAAGATGAAGATGTTGAATTAAAAGAAAAAGAAGTAATTGACATCAAAGAAATTTAAAAAAGAAAGTGAGGAAATAAAAATGGCTTTAAATAAAGTTTTAAAAGTTAATAGTGATAGTGAATTATTATCATTCATTATCAACACTACTCCAGAACTTGCATCTAATATAGATTTACCAGTTCAAGGAGAATCAATAGCACCAATAGGAAAATTGATTATGTCAAATGAAAGATATAAAAATGCTTTCATAAATACAATAAATGTAATAGGATTAACAATAATAGATAGAAATTATTGGGAAAATCCATGGGAAGAATTTGCAAATAGAGGTACTTTACCTTATGGACAAAGTGTAAGAGAAATGTTAGTTGATATTGCTAATGTTTATGATTACAATGAATTTAAAAATGATGCAGAACATTTTTTACAAAATGTTGTGCCAAATGTATATAATTACATACATGAATTAAATTATCAAAAATTCTATAAAACTACTATATCAGATGCTGAAATGGCAAGGGCTTTCAATACAGAGAGCGGATTATTTGATTTAGTAGAAAGAATAATAGCATCTCTATATGAGGGATATAAATATGATAAATATATAGTAGATAAATATATGTTATGTCGTAGAATGGTAGATGGAACAATGACATCAGTATATATTGAAAATTATGCTACATTAACACCAAGACAAAGAGTAGCAAAATTAAAAAATGTATCAAATTTAATGACTTTCAGAAGTCCTAACTATAATCCAGCTGGTGCAAGAATTGCTACACCATTTGAAAAACAAATTGCAATAATCAATACAGATTTTGAAGCAGATTTAACAACTGAAGTTTTAGCAACATCATTCTTCAGAAATGATGCTGAAATGAAATCTAGAATGGCTTTAGTTGATGGATTCGGAAATCATGATGATGAAAGATTAAAAGAATTATTAAAATCAGCATATGTTCCATTTACCGAAGAAGAATTAGCACAATTAGAAGAATGTCCAGCAGTAATTATAGATGATGAATGGTTCCAAGATTATTCATATGAATTAGATGCACAAGGAAATGGAGAAACAAAACAAACTGATTTTTATAATCCAGAATCATTAAGACATAATTTCTGGTTACATACATGGAAAGTATTGTCTACTTCTCCATTCAAACAAGCAGTATGTTTAACAACAACGGAACCAGAAGTAGAACTAGTAACAGTAACACCAAGCGAATCTACAATGTCAGCTGGTTTAGATATTCAATTATCAGCAATAGTAAAAACAGTTGGATTTGCTAATAAAGCTGTTATATGGTCAGTTGTTGAGGGAGATGGAATAACAGTTGATTTAACTGGAAAAGTACACATACCAGCAGATTTTGAAGTACAAGGCAATGAATCACAAGTAACAATTCAAGCTACATCTGTTTATGATAATAAAGTTTTCGGAACTGCAACAATAACAGTAGTATAATAATGAATTAAAGGAAGATTCTAGCAATCTTCCTTTTTTATTAGAAAGGAGAAAAACAATGAAGAAAAAATTAGTAAATTCACAACTTAATAATTTTGCAACTTATAAGATGTATTTAAGACAATGTTTAACACTTGCTGAAAATGTATTTGAATTTCCTAATATGCCTATTTATATAGATTTAGCATATGTAAATAAAGTTCTTTTAAGAAAAGGTGCAATAGCATTTTTTTATGATGATGTATTAGAAGAATTACTAGCTTTACCATTTACTGCATATGGAAAATTAGATGTATATGGTAGACCATTAAAGATTCAAGTTTTTGGTAAAAATGGATATAATAGAGTTTTAAATAAGGATGAATATGTAATAATGTATGATAATAACGGACAATATCCATTATTTATTGATATATGTCAATATGCAGAAAGAATTTCATTAACTACTAGAACAACAGATATCAATATACGGTCAGCAAAAGACTCCTAGATTCTGGAAAACATCAACAGAAAAAGAAGAATCATTAAAAAGACTAGTTGAAAATGTAGATGGATATGAAGAAACAATATTAACATATGAAGATATAAATTTTGATGATACATCATTAGTATTAGCACCAGCACCATTTGTAGCAGATAAATTAGATATACACAAAGAAAAAGAATGGAATGAATTTTTAAGACTTATAGGAATTGCAAATATGAATTTTCAGAAAAAAGAAAGAAATATAAAAGATGAAGTATTAGCATCTCAAGGAGGAACAATAGCTAGTAGATTTTCAAGATTCCAACCTAGAAAAAATGCAGTTGATAAAATAAATGAAAAATTTAGTAAATATCTAAATGGAAAAAAATTAGAGGTAAAATATTATGATGGAATCCCAACATCTATTGAAGAAAAGGAGGTAGATGAAGATGATGAATCCGTTTTATTGGACACCAATATTGATGCCTAGAATTCCTTTAATTGATGATAGACCGCCAAGATTATATGATTTATTAGAATCTTTAGTAAATTATGGAAAAACAGATAAAACAAAAATAAAAAATTTAGCTAAAGAATCAAGAAATTATATATTTGATTTTGATTATCCATTATCTGATAAAGTTAATAAAGAAAAATTTGAAACTATGATATTAAATCATTTTTTATTAAGAAGAATTGGATTTGAAACATTTACATCATTTCAAATTCAATTAAATGTAAAACTTAATGAAATTATGCCAATGTATAATAAAATGTTTGATGTATTGGATGGATGGAATATTTTTGAAGATGGAGAAACAACAATAAAAGATGGAACTGATAATAGAATTGTTGATAATTCTTCAAATGCATCTAATAAATTAGAAAATACATCAGATACAAAAACAAATAGAATATCAGATAGAAGATATTCAGATACTCCTCAAAATGAATTGGAAAATTTAAAAAATGGTTCATATGTAACTGATGCTAACTATGACCAAGAAGAAAATATAAATTCAGATAAATCTAATTCAACAGGAGAATCAAAAGCATCATCAAATACAAAAGATAATAATGTTTATCATGAAACAATTAAAAGAAGTCCAGCAGATAAAATTGCAATATATAAAGAATTTCAAGATAATTTAAATAATATTTATAGTATGATATTTAAAGATTTAGAATGTCTTTTTTATCAATTAGTTTAAGGAGGTAAAGAAAAATGAAATATAATAATTTAACACCTTTTAAATGGTGCATGTTACAAAGTTTTCCTTTTATAGAAGCTACATTTGATGCAGTTGATAATTATCAATTATTGTGCAAAGTAGTTGAATATTTAAATAAAACAATAGATAAAACAAATATGTTAGGAACTGAAGTTGAACAATTTGAAAATTATTTTAATAATCTTGATGTTCAAGATGAAGTAAATAAAAAACTAGATGAAATGGCAGAGTCAGGAGAACTTGCAGAACTAATATCAAAATATTTAGAAAGTCAAGCTATAATCGCATTTAATAATGTAAATAGTTTATCACAAGCAACAAATTTAGCAAATGGAAGTTTTGCTAAAACATATGGAAAAATAACATATAATGATGGTTTAGGTGCTTTCTATAAAATAAGAAATAGAACAAATCAAGATGTTGTTGATGGAGATAAAATTGTTGTTTTATCTAACACTCAAAATTTAGTTGCTGAAAAGATATATTCACAAGAAATAATAAATTTAGAAAATGAAATAAAAGAAATCACAAATCAAACAACTATTATGATTGGAGATAGTTTTATTCAAATGTTCCCATCTGATAATTGGGCTTTAAAATTAAAAGAAAAATTAAATTTATCTGATTCAGAAACATATATTTTTGGAGAGGGTGGTGCAGGAATGTATCAAGCAGGAAATGCAGGACATAATTTCAAACAACTGCTTGAAAGTAAAGCATCACAAATAACAAATCCAAATGAAGTAAAAAGAATTATATGTTGTGGAGGAACAAATGATGTTAATGCATCATCTAAAGCTCAAGTATTAACTGAAGTTGAAAAATTTGTTAATTATTGTAAAACAACATATCCAAATGCAAAAATATATATAGGTATGATAGGATATTTCAGAGAATTAAATGCAGTAAGTTCAAGAGGAAATATAATAAATAGAGTTCTACCTGCATATATAGAATGTAGAAATTTTGGTGCAATATATTTAAATGATGTTGAATATGTAATGCATGATTATTCATATTATACTGATACTGTTCATCCAACATCAGCAGGAACATCTGCTCTTGCATCTGCAATTTTCCAAAGTCTTGAAAATGGTCATGTTGAATTTAAAAAAGAACAAGCATTAAATTTCAATATTGATGAAAGTGATGTTATTGCAGCAAATATAACATGGTATGATGTTATCGCAAATTATATGCATAATATTACAATGAATGGAAATTTCCAATTTTCACCAAGAACAATGCAAAATTCTTTATCATTAGATTTAGGAACACCAAATTCAAGTTTTATGAGATTATCAAATATACATTTAATATTAAAAAGGTATAATAATTTAAGAATAACAACTATGGCAGGAAGTTCAATATTTAGATCTGCAATTCTATCAATTGATAATACAACAGGACATTTAAAACTATTTATAGAAAATTATGGTTTTGGAAATGTTGATATAAATGGAGTAATTATACAAGATACAATTATAGTTCCATGGTTATTATGGTAAACTAAAAAGAGGGAAACACCCTCTTTTTTATATTATATTATTATCAATATTATAATTTCCTAAATTTGCATGATTATGCCAAATTGTTACACCTTTTCTACATGCACTATTTATATTATTCATAAATATTGCAGGTACTTCTCCATATCCAATTTCTTCAGAACTTCCTATTTCAACATAATTGAAATTTTGTCTCCCTGTTATATTAGGTTCTTTCACTCTATTTGTTGCATAACCAAATCTTGAAAAATAATCATCTATTACTCTTAAATATTCTGTTTTTGCTCTCATATGATGAAGTACAAATGTATTTTTTCTAGCTGAAAAATTAACATCTCCAACATTTTGTCCTCCCTGTATAGATGGAAGTAATGATGCTTGATAAAATTGTCCAATTAAAGATGCAGTTTGTCCAGCTATCGTCGGTATATTTCCAGTTGCAACACTTGCTCCAATTCCTACTACTTGAGTTGCAACATTAACTGCATTTCCAGTAAGCCAATTAGTGAATGCATCAGATGCCCATGAACATGTTGGAAATTTTGCAAGTGGTATTGATTCATTATAATTATAATCTATTCCTTTATATGCTCTTGGAACTAATCTTCCTGATACTCCTATTGATACTGCCATTTCAATTTCAACTAAATTTACATCTTCTGATAAATCAAAATCTTCATATTTTAATATATTTATATTTCCAATATTATTAGATGCTATCATATAATTATATGGATAAACTTTACATTTATTATTTTTAGGTTGATAATCTGAAAAATTTAATGTTCTATTAAATGGAAATGGAACACTAACAATATTATCAGAATTTTTTAATAATTTAAATCTATAACTTCCAAATGTAGCTGATTTTTCAAATTCATCTGTTCCTATTGAATCTACTAATGTTTTAGGTAAAATAAACATATCTTTTATGCTATCTATTTTATTAGAATCATTAACATCTGCTAAAAAGTTTTCTATATTAGGTAATCCAACACTTCCAGAATAAACATCAAACAAGAAAATCCAATTTCCCATTAAATTTCCGTTTACTTTATTTACTCCAACAAAATCTTTATCTGTAATAGGATTATATGTACCAGATATAGCAAAATAATAATCATTTCCATCTTCTCCAAATGTCATTATTTCCTCATATTCTTCCTCTATTACTTCTCCTACATTTAAATTTTCAGGAATAGTATTAACACCAAATGCATCATTATTTGTATGTTCTCTTTGAACAAAACAAGGTTTTTTAGTCCATTTATCAAACCATGTAGACCATGAATCAATTGTATATTTTATTTCAGTATTTAAATCTCCTTTATATATTATTTCATCTATCCATCCAAAAAACCATTTATTAGAATAATCTGGATTTTGAAAAGCTATGTAATTAGCTTGTAAACATTGTCCATAACTAAATGGAACTTGAATAGATTTATTAGCTCTTATAAATGAAAAATTACTATCTTGTGCTACTACATTTTGTTCACATAATGTAACCATTTCGCTTTCCGAATATGATAAAACATTTACATATTCTCTATCCATTTTAATATTTTTACTCAAAATTACTCTACTATTCATATTTCTTATCTCCTTATTTCAAAATCTTTTACTTGTTTAAAATCTGTTCCACATAAATCAGAACTATAAAAAATCATATTTTCTTTAAATGTTTGAAAAAACTTTTTCATTTTATCATTAGGTATTGAAATATTATAAATATCTCTTTGCCAATATTTATCAATTTTTACTACATCAGAAAAAATTATTGTTCCTTTTTTAAATTCAGTATATTTTGGATATATGAAAAAACATATATGTTTGTCTTTTCTATCAATTAAATATTCGCACATAAATTTGAAATTTTTATATTGAAAACCAAATCTATATAAACATTTATATTCTTTTCTACTTTTTGGTAGTTTAGGTTGAGGATGAGTTTGCCATCCTCCTTTATCTATCATACTACTTGCATTTCCAATTGCCATTGTTTTTCCACCTGATGCTCTACAATATTCTACTGCAATTTTAACATCATTATTTTCATTATGAATAATTTTTGTTTTTATTTCTCCTTGTTTGATAGTTCTAAATATTTCATCTAATCCCCAAGCAGAAATATATGGACATACTCTTGAAATTGAATTTCCAACCATCCATAATTCAGTTGTTCCTCTTTTTCTATCTATTGTTGAATATAATGTCATTAGTTTATCAGGTTCATGTGGTAAATAACTTCCACGTTCCATAAATTCCTCAAATATAATTCTTTTAACATCTAAAAAACTTCCTCCTGAATAATGTTGTTCGGTTGATAATGCCATCACATAACCTATTTTTTCATATCTTTTTATTTTAGCTTGTTCAAAATCATAAATAGATAAATACAAAACTTTTCTATAACAACTTATACAATTATATTTTCCGTTTGTTAATTTTTCAACATCTACATCTGAAAAATATTGTTCAACCCATAAATTTGTAATATCTTCTTTCCATCTTCTAAGTAGTATAAATCGTTCATCATTATTAATTGAATTTTCAATTATTTTTTCTTTTTCTTGTTTTTCTAAATATGGTAATATTCCTTTTTTATGTTTTACTTGATAGCTTTTTCCGTTTGATTTTTCTCCATATATTAAATTGAAATTTGCATTTTCTTTACTTATATTATCTATATTATAATGAATTTGTTTTGACATTATTTTATCACTCCTTTTATTATAATATTAGAATATAATTTTATAACCTGTTTTTTTAATTCATCAGCAACTTTTTTTTCATTCTCTTTTGATGTTTTTCCTCTAGTCAAATTTCCTGAATCTATTCCAAATTCTTTACATATTTTTCCAACTGATTTCATATTTTTATATTCCATTATAAATTCATAATCTTCCATTTTATCCCTCCTCTTTAAATATTGCTCTTTTACTTGAATCATCTGAAATTAAATATGCATATTCTTCTGATTTTCCTAATTCATATGTTGTTGGAACTAATGAACATCCATATTTTGCATTTATAATTTCTTTATTGCCTTGATAATCAGTTAATTCAAATGATTCCATTTCATCATTATATATCAATAAATTTTTTCCTGTATCTTCATATTTAAATACAAAATTATCTTTAAAATCTTCTAATTTTTTCAACGCTTTTGCACCGTTTCTTTGGAACTCCTGAAACTGTTATGTGTATTTCTTTGTCTTTAGAATCTATATATGCATATTTTTTTGCCCCTTGTGTTATAAATTTATCATAACTTGCATCATGTTCAAATAATCCAAGCATATGTTCAATTCCATCAGAATCTTTTGGACTAAATTTTTCTAATTCAATATCTAATTCTTTTGATGTTTTTTCTATTATGTTAACTACATTTTTATTATATTCTTTTATTATATTTATGTCAAATCCTTTTCTTAATTTTAATGAATCTGTATCAGAATATACTACATATTCATCTAATTTAATCAAATTATTTAATAAATTATATCTAGCCCAAGCAGTAACCCATACACCATAACTAAACGATAAAAATGCATCATTTTTTTCTTTTTTTAACATTTCTATTATCGTTTCATTATCTAAGGGTGTTTCATCCCATCCTTTTTCATTATCATATATAACATCATCCTTTATATTATTAGTAACACTCATTCCATATAAACTATTAAATTTTGCTTTTTCTAATGCATATTCTACTTCTTTTCCCTCTACATTTTTATATTTTGTTTTATTTATATATTTTTCTAATATAAATTCTATAAATTGTTTTGGAAGATAATCATAAATTGAATAATATACTTCTACAAACTCGTAATCTTCAAAAATATATGTTTCAAATATCAATTTTATGTCAACATCTGTTAATATTATTTCTAATTCTTCTGCTTCCATTACTCTTCCATTATCATATCTTCCTTTATATATTCTTTTACATTTACTTTGTGATATTATATTATTATAATATTTACTTTTAATATTTTTAAATTTTACATGTATTAAATATGCAAAACAACTTTTTAAATCAGTTATTTTTTTATCATGTTTTGATTTTATAAATTCTGTAGCTGGAAATTTATGCGTAACCATTACATATGGATAACTAGATGTAAAATCAAAACTATCTACATTTTCTATTATTTCATCTGCAAATACCCAATTAGCGTGTGTATATCCTCCAGCAAATGCCTGTATTAGTAAATTATATATATGTCCATCTATATTGACACTTCTTCTAACTTTATTTCTGTATGAATAATCTTTAATAATTCTTTCTTTTAATTCTTTTCGAACATGTCCCGTTGATGTTAATGGTAAATTTTTTATATTTTCGTATGTTTCTAATTCTTTTTTTATATATTCATATACAACTAAACAATCATTTTCACAATATGATAATTCTTTTTCAGTTAATTCTGTTTTACTATTTCTAACAAGTGAATAATCTAAATTTCCAACTAATTTTTTAATAGGTAAATTATATATCTTTGGCAATTTTTCAAGTGGACTATTAGACATCATATAACTACATCTAAACTCAAAATTAAAATCTTCTAATTCAAATCTTAATGGTTTTCTTGATTTTCTTGCAAATACATTTTTTATTTTAAATCTATTTCTCATAAATTGAAATTCATATGCTAAATTATGAACAAAAACGTATTTTTTTTCTTCAGTACTCCAAAAACTTATTCTACTTAAAAAACTAAAAAATTCTTCCCATGTTCTACCATAATATACTATATCATTTATAGAAAACATCCATATATACATATTAGACATAAATATACATTCTTCCTGTTCTTTTTTAGTTAATTTTAAATAATCAATAGCAGGAATTTGTTTATTATTTAATATTAAAAATGATGTTGTTTCAATATCAAATGTGTATATTGTATTATCAAATTTTTTCCTCTTTCCTCTAATATCTGGAGCATGTCCATAATATTCAGTCCAATATTTCATAAGTATCACCCTATAACATAATAATATATATCTATAAGTTTTTCTCTGTAATAATCATCTAATTCTACATCTATTCTATCAGCTAATTTTTCAATCCATGTTTCTTTATCTACTTCTCCACTTTTAGCTAACGGAACCCATGTACCCCAAAATTCAGACTCTGTCAATCCGTTCATTCCTATAATCCATGAGTAATTTCTTCCACTTTGATATAAAACATCAGCTTGTTCATATGATATAGGTTTACCAGCTTTTTCAGAGTATGTTTTTGTTAATTTTTTTATTCCTTTTACACTACTTATATCTGATTCTAAAAATTGTTCAGTTGCTTTTTTTATAGCTTTTAATTGCATCAAATTATATGTTTTACTAATTCTAATTCTAGATGCAGGAGTAATTGCCTGTAATGTTGATGAATCTAAATAATCATATAATTGTTTACTAGCGAAAGAACCTTGTAATCCTGTTAATCTTTCAATTCTTAATAATCTCTGATTTGCTGTTTTTGCTAATTTAACTAATTCGTTATATAATTTTTGCTCTTCTTTGCCCATTTCTATCTTCTTTGCCATCTTTTTGCACCTCCTTTTTAATAAAAAAGAGTTAGTATATTATACTAACTCAAATCCTAATGCTTTATTACCAGATGCTTGTTTATTTTTTACAATTTTAATTAAGAATCCATCTTCATTTATTCCAAACATTTCAAGATATCTCATCATTTGAATTGTAAATACTTTTGAGCCTGTTGCATATGATACATCATTTTTATCTATTAAAATACAAGCCATTGAAATTTCTTTATCTTTTATTATTTCTCCTGTTTCTTCATCATATATAGGCTCTTTCATAGGTTTTTCGTATCTTTTTATTAAAACTTCTTTTACTTCTATTATTGAATTCTCATAATCATTTAATAAATTATCTACTTTTGAATCTAAATTAAATATTTTCTTTTGGTCTGTAATATTAGTAAATATATCAGCTTTTGTAGATGTTCTTTTTGACATACTTCCAAATCCTTGAATTACTAATCCTGTTTCCTCCTTTACTTCATTTTCCATTGAAATTACTTCATTTTCTTCCATAATATTACCTCTTTCTCCTATTTCATAGTATAGGTACTAGCTATAAGTTATTTATTGTTCATCTCTGAACTACCCTAATTATACAATATAAATGTACTACTTGTCAAGCGTT
>ULOS01044418.1_pt1 | contig 14558 bp, 17 predicted proteins | sample 1952701 | NCBI WGS metagenome assembly ULOS01 (sample SAMEA4835607, study PRJEB28245) | human gut metagenome | biome: gut microbiome; material: fecal sample | place: Denmark | collected 2008 | reverse complement strand
GGATTTTTTAATAGTGCAATGGGCAAAACTCAGAATGTTTAAACCACATTTTTCTTTATGCAGTGCGCCCCGACAGGAGCTTTTTTAGCAAAGTAAAGTAAATAATATGAGAGCAATAGAATTTTTCGCTATACAAGCCCTACATCCTCAACTACTTCATCATTATAAACATAAACTCTGTTAACACGAGCAGGTATTCTGCAAGGGAGTTCGTAATTGAAAGAGTATGCGCTGTCTGACAATTCTTCTATAGAAATGTGAGCGCCGTTTTGAGCGCCGACTATAACAACTTCATCGTTTATATTACAATCAATATCGCTGACATCCACCATAAATTGGTCCATACAAACTCTGCCGAGAATTTTTGCATATTTGCCGTTAATAATAACCTTGCCTTTGTTAGAAAGGCAGCGAGGGAAAGCATCGGCATAGCCGATAGGAATTGTTGCGACTTTAGTTGTTTTCTCGGTTATAAATGTACCGCCGTATGAAATTTCCCTTTTGGGTTCAAGCTCTTTAATATGAGAAATCTTTGTGTACCAGCTCATTATCGGCTCAATATCAAGAAGGCTTTTATCAACCTCCTCCGACGGATAAAGACCGTACGTAACAATACCCATTCTGCACATATCAAAATATTCGTCGAAATTCATAATACCGGCACTGTTGTTCAGATGCTTAATAGGTATTTCAATCTTTCTGTCACTTAGCATCTTGCAAAATCGTTTATACTTGTTTCGTTGCTCAACAGCTTTTGACAAATCAGCTTCATCACTGGTTGCAAAATGAGAGAACATACCTTCTGCAAAAATGTTAGGCAACTCGGTTATGCGCTTGCAAATATCAGCACTTTCCTCGTTGACTTGAAATCCTATTCTGCTCATTCCCGTATCAATACAAAAATGATAAGGCATATTTTTATTTTGCTTTACTGCTTCGTTTGAAAGTATAACTGCGTCATCATACGAAAAAATAGGTATTCGTATATCATATTTAACAGCCTTTTCAACATCAAACGGAAATACCCTTCCCAAAATCAATATCGGTGTTTTGATTCCCGCTTTTTTAAGTTCAATAGCTTCTTCAATGCATGCAACTCCGAAAAAGTCACACTTATCATCAAGAAATTTGCCTATCTCAACAGCGCCGTTACCGTATGCATTAGCTTTAATTACGCCGAGCAGCTTAACGCCGCTTGGAAGTTTATTGCGTACACTGTTATAATTATGTTCAAGCTTATTCAAATCAATCTTTAAATAAGTACGATGGTCCATTATTTTATCGCCTCGATTAAACTTACTGTTTCTATATTATTTTTTCTAAAAGCCTCGTTTAGCTTTTTGACAAATACAAGCGCTTTTTCGCTGTCGCCGTGAACACAAACAGAGTGAGCCTCAATATTAATTTCCTCGCCCGTGTAGGCAACGACTTTTCCTGTTTGCACCATTTTAATAACCCTTTCAACAGCCAAATTTTCGTCTGTTATCATCGAGTTTTCAAGTGACCTTGCTCTAAGCGAGCCATCCGCCTCGTATGCTCTGTCAGCAAAAACCTCGCTTGCATATCTAATTTTCTTTTCTTTCGCCGACTTAATCATTTGAGAGCCTGAAAGCGCCATTAAAATTAAATCTTTATCGTAATCAATAATTGCATCAACTATTGCGTCTGCCAATTCTTTATTTTTTGCCGCTTGATTATACATTGCACCGTGCGGTTTAATATGAACTATTTTGCCCGTGCTTCCAACAACGTTACCTAAAGCCTCTAATTGAGCCAATGTGTAATCATAAACCTGTTTAGGAGTTACGTCAAGATTTGTTCTGCCGAAATTTTCCTTGTCGGGATAACCGGGATGTGCACCGATATCAACATTATTATCAATACAAAGCTTTGCAGTAGCTTCCATCATATCGTGATTACCTGCGTGAAAACCGCAAGCAATATTAGCGCTGTTAATTAAAGGAATAATTTGTTCGTCATAGGCAGCGCCCTCACCTAAATCACAATTCAAATTGATTTTATACATATAATCACCTAATATTTTAAGTCGACATTTTTTATATCGGTTATAAACATATGACCCGGTGAATGTGTTATGGCAATTTCAGGCTTTGTTTGCATCACTGCGTTTTGCGGTGTAACGCCGCAAGCCCAAAACACCGGCACTTCCCCTTCGTTTATTGTTACGCTGTCGCCGTAATCAGGCTTCGTAACATCCTTTATGCCTATTGCTTCGGGATTGCCTATTTGTATCGGCGCACCGTGAACTCTTGGCATAGAGGCGGTAACATTAACCGCTTTTACGACTAAATCGTTTGGAATAGGTCGCATTGATACAACCATATTCCCGTGAAATTTACCTGACGGTTGAAGTTTGATATTCGTATTAAACATTGGCACATTTTTGTTTTCCTCAATATGCCTGACAGGAACATCAGCTTCTAATAATTCACTTTCAAAGCTAAAAGAACAACCGATAAGAAAATACACAAAATCATCACGCCAATAATCGGTTATATCGGTAACTTCTTTTTCGAGAACGCCGTTTTTCCAAATTCTGTATTTCGGAAAATCCTTGCATACATCGCCCTCACTCGCCATTGTTTTAAAACGCTTTGAGCCGATATCGCCGACCTCCAAAATCGGGCACGGCTTTGGATTTCTAACACAAAACAGTAAAAAGTCAAACGCATAATCCTTTGGCAAAATGCAAAGATTAGCCTGAGCATAGCCGTTGCACATACCTGATGTTTGGCAATTTATTTTGCCGTTTCTGATAAGTTTTTTTACTTCCTGCGGCAACATATTTGAATAATCCATAGGCACTCCTAAAATAATTTATCAATATACTTTTTTTGCTTAATTGCTATTTTTTCGGCAGTATTAACGTCAACAATCTCAAAGATGATTTTGTCCCCCGGTTTTGCCTGTGCAAGCTTTGGCAAATCGGCACTTATTACTGTTGCTATTTTTGCATATCCGCCTGTTGTTTGGTGGTCTGCCATAAGCACAATCGGCATACCCGAATTAGTAATTTGTATTGAGCCAAAGGTGATTGCATCTGAAATTATTTCTAATTTTTCTTTGCCACGCAAAGCAATTCCCCACAGCCTTATACCCATTCTGTCAATGTCAGAGGTAACGGTGTACTGTTGCTTTGAAAACAGCGCTAAATCATTTTCGCAAAACATATCGTCCTGCGGACCTAATACTACCCTTGCTTTTATTATTTTATCATAAGTATTTTCCGAAAGCTCTCGCTTTTCGATATTTTTAATTTTGCCTGCTTTGCCGATTTTAAGAATATCGCCCGCTTTAAGCTTTCTTCCTTCAAAGCCGCCGACATTTATTTTAAGATTTGTTGAGGCACTGCCCATAAATAAAGGAACATCAAAGCCTCCCGCAACCGCAAGATAACATCTTAATCCTTGCTTAACACCCTTAATGCTTAAAATATCGCCTTTTTTTGCAACGTACGCTTTATTTGTTTTAATAGGCTTGTTATTAAGCGACATATCAAAAATTCCGCCTGAAATCGCAAAAATATGTTCATCCGTAAACTTAGCCGTTATTCCGAGCATTGTCATTTCAATAACAGGTGCGTTAACATCGTTTTTGCAAAGTTTGTTTGCAATTTTTGTTGAATAGGCATCCATTACACCGCTTTGAGTAAATCCATCTTTCATTACTGAAAATCTGCCTAAGTCTTGAATGGTTGAAAGCATACCTGCAGAAATAATTTCTATCATAATTCAACCTCGCTGACTAAAGGAGTGTAAGTGCCGTTAGCAACTTGTTTTTCTATTTCAAGATACTCTGCCTTATCTATGCTGAAAAATTTGATATAATCGCCGGCTTTATACAATATAGGCGACTTTTTTGATTTGTCAAAAACTTTTACGGGCGTTTTGCCAATCAATTGCCAGCCACCCGGTGACGCAATAGGATAAATCCCTGTTTGCTCTCCGCCGATTCCTACAGCCCCTTCAAAAATTTCAAGCCTCGGTGTTTTTAATCTCGGAGTAAAAAGTCTTTCGTCCATACCGCCGAGATAGGCAAATCCGGGTAAAAATCCCAACATATAAATTAAGTAAGGCTTTGATGTGTGAAGTTTGATAACCTCTTCTCTTTCAAGAGTTGTATGGCTGCACACATTTTTCATATCCAAAGCAAACTCGTCGTCGTAGCACACAGGTATATTCCAAACCTTAGCCGTGCTTTTAACGTCGCACTCTTTGCCGTTTATAAGCGCTTCAACTTTCTTTTTTAGTTTCTTTGAGCTGATGATTGTGCAGTCGTAAAAAACAGTTAACGAAGCAAACGTCGGTACAAGTTCAACAATTCCATCAATATGCTTTGCTTCTATTCTGTTGCAAAGACCGGTAACCTGTCGGTTAACCTCTTCGCTTATTTCATTTTTAAATTGCACGGTAACAGCGCTGTCGCCGTTTTGCAAAAATGAATAAATCATTTAAAATATCCTTTTTTAATTGTTGTTTCAAACCATTTATCAGTTTTGTCCTCAACCGTGTGAGGATATTCAATAAGCCCACGCATAAGTGAAATAATCGGCAAAACAATATTTTTGCCAATTCCGTCAATGTAAGGTCTTGCTTCTCCGTACATATCAAGCATACCCGCTTTTGCCGCAGCATCCATAACTGCCGCTTCCTCTTTCTCGGTATGAAAAAGGTCTAAATCATTCAAAAGAAATGCCGTGCATGCCATAAGAGCATTCATACCCCAGTCACTTACAGTTGCTGTAATAATGTTGTCGGCAGCCGTATCTGCCAAAATACCAAAGCCTGTTCCTGCCTTGCAACCGCCCTTTTCAGCGTAAGGAATATATTTTCTTATATGTTTTTCAATAGTGCCCATACCAAGCTCATTGCCAAGGTCACCGATAGAAAGATTATAAATACCTCTGCTTTGACATTCCCTAAAAAGAACATCATATTTTGCCTCAATATCGGTTGTGTTTACACCTACTGCATTATGATAATATCCGTTTTTGTTTCTGCCGGGTGCTTCATTAGAAATAACAGCGCACGGCAAGCCGTGAGAAAGTATTTCTTGCGTTTGTTCCTCTTCCTTGCTCTTATCCTTAGTAAATGAAACAATGCAAATGGCGTTATCGGGTATATTGTCAATGTCATATGTAATATCGACACCTAAAACCTCGCTCATAGCCTTAATGGCTTTTTCGCATTGCTCAGGCACTAACATAACAGGCTTTGCGCCAAATGCCCTTATAACAAATCTGGCAAAAACGGTAGATGAGATAATTCCGTCAGTCTCAGCCTCATTCCAAGGGAGAAGAATAAATCCCGTTAAAATAAACACCTTTTCGCCCTTTTTAATATTCTTCACAAGTCCCTCTGCCCCATTGAGCGACAAAGGCTTTCCTGTATATTTGATTGCCCCGTCGTAGAGAATTCTGCAAACGCCGTAACCTCTCGGGTCAAGGTTCATAAGCCAATCAAGATTGTATCCGACATTAAGTTTGGTAAGCTCGGTTTTATTCATTATTATTTGCACTGCTCCTCAAAATCTTTAACTAAAGCGTCTTGAATTGTTTTCAACATTTCAGGCGCTTTTCCGCCTACTTTTTTGCCGTCAACAGTTTTAACCGGAATGCAGAAAGAACCTGTTGAATGAACAACAATTTCATCTGCCGACATTAATTCATCAAGAGTGTAATCTCTTTCTTCAACATCGTATCCAAGCTTTTTAGCAAAAGCAAGAAGCCTTATCCTTGCTGTTCCCGGAAGAACCATATCGTCAAGCTGGTGAGTAATAACCTTACCGTCCTTAAAAATAGAAACATTAGAGTGTGCGCACTCCGTAACAATATTTCCTCTGTGGAAAATCGCTTCTTGGCAACCTGCTCTGTCAGCAGCGGTAGCGGCAAGGCAAGACGGAATAAGATTAAGTGTTTTGCAATTGCAATAATAAAATCTTTTGTCCTCATACGTAATAACATCAATCGGCTTATATGTATCCGCAACATGGCAAGGCGTAAGTGTAATCCACAAATTGCCCTGCATATTTTCAGGATAAATGTGACCACGAAGCCCATTTCCACGAGTAACCTGCATATAAACAAATTGGTCGCCGTCATCGACCTTTTTAACAAGCTCTCTGAGCAATTTGTCAAGCTCGTCACGCTCTATCGGAATGTTCATACCGAGAAGTTTTGCGGAATTGTAAAATCTTGTAAGGTGCGCATCCATATCAAAAACAATATGATTATGAGCATACGTTGCATCATAAACACCATCACCAAACCAACAAACTCTGTCAAGCATCGGAATTTGCATCTTTTCAATCTCGTCATACTTACCGTTATAATAGCCTAAGTTTTTCATTATGAATACCTCCATATATCAAAGCAGGGGTCTGCCTTGCAGACCCCTTTGTCATTATTAAGATTAGCATATTTATATTTACATGTCAATAAAAAACAGTCAACATTAATTAAAATTTCTTTTATAATCATTCCAAAAAAAGATTAGATTATTGATAATTCCGACACTCGTGCTTATATAGGACTTTTTTCACAAATGTGCATATAATTTTTATTGCAATGCTTTATACTATATGATATAATTACTATGCAAAAAATTATATTATGACAAGATTTCAATAGATTGCCTTAAAAAGGAATACATTATGAGCGATAAAACATCAACTTTAAAAAAGCCGATTAAAAACGGCAAAAAATTCTTTTTACTTTACAGTGCAGCTTTTTTAGCTTGTGCTGCTTTATGTTACTTTTGGTTTATAATAAATAAAAAGACATTGATTATTAACAGCGACGGCTGGAGGCAGCACTTTGCCGCTTTTGTATATTTTGGCAAATACGGACGTGAAATTTTAAAAACGCTGTTTGAAACTCATAAATTTGTGTTGCCGCAATGGGATTTTTCAATAGGACTCGGAAGCGATATATTAACCACACTTCACTTTTATGCTATCGGCGACCCGCTTGATTTGTTAAGCATTGGCTGTCCTGCCAAATATGCGGCATATCTTTACAGTCTTTTATCGCTGTTTCGTTTATATCTTGCTGGGCTTAGCTTCGGTGCATTCTGTTTTATTAAAAAGCAAAATCACGTTTCAAGCATAACGGTAGGCTCGCTTGTTTATGTGTTCACCTTATTTGGAATGTTCATAGTGTCGCATCACCCGTTTTTTGCTCTTCCTATGATATTTTTGCCGTTGTTGCTCCTCGGTGTAGAGCAAATTGCGGCAGGCAAAAGGCCGTATCTTTTTATTGTTACGGTATTTTTAGCAGCTATAAGTAACTTTTACTTTTTCTATATGTTAGCTTTATTTACCGCAATTTATACACTTTTTTGCTTGTTTGCAGATACCGTCATCGTGCCAAAGAGGCTTTTGGTGTTTTCTTTAAAATCGCAGGCAGTGCAATTTTAGGTGTGATTTTAAGTGCAATTATACTTATGCCTGTAATATTAGCCTATATCGGCGACGGCCGTTCGTCTGAGAGTTATGTTCATACCTGGATATACAGTATGGATTATTATCGCAATTTCTTAGCTTCTATGATTAACTCTCAAACAAAACCGGGATATCTTACGCATCTTGGATATAACGCTGTTGCGCTTCCTGCCGTTTGCGTTTTATTCTTTACTAAAAACAAAAGTTGGCGCCCATTAAGATTAATATTTTTAGGCGCTACGGCTATGCTTCTTATTCCGGCATTCGGCTGGGCTTTTAACGGATTTTCATATATGGCTAACCGCTGGGTTTGGGCTTACGGAATGATTATTGCATATATTGTTGCAGTAACATGGCAAGACCTTTGCAAAATAGATATTCGCAAAGGCTTAGGCATAATCATAGCAATCGCAGTATATTCCTCAGCCGCCTTATTGATGATGAATGAAATAAATCACAACATTATTTTTTCTCTCATAACAGCGCTGTTAATAGTAATAGTTTGTATGATTTTAAATAAATCGCCAAAGAAGCTTATTGCTCCCGTTTTAGCAGTAATCCTTGTATTTGCCTCATTTGCAGGCAATTCGGCTTATTTTTTCAGCAGTCACGGCAATAACCACATTGCAAGCTATGTAAGTTACGGTGCCGTCAACAATAAGATTAAGCGTTCTGCGGCGAGCAAGGTGAAAAAGGCGGCAAAAGGTGACGATTCATTCTATCGCTACAGCGGCGGAAAAATACATTACAACGAAAGCACTTACGTCGGTATGAACGGTACTTCGTTTTATTGGAGTATGGAAAACAAAAATTTAGCCGAGTTTGTCAGCGAAACAGAACAGCCTGCCAATGCGGCATATATGTTCAGAGGATTTAACGATTCAGTCGCAATGAATGCCGTTACAAACGTTAAATATTATGTTAAAAACAAGAAAACTTCGATTCCCTACGGTTTTGAAAAGTTAAAAGGAAAAGTTTATCAAAATAAGAACGCATTACCGTTCGGTTACACAACAAATAACGTTATCAAAAAATCTGATTATGACAAGCTTTCATCATTAGAAAAGCAGCAAGCGTTAATTCAAGGCGTTGTGCTTGACAATGTTCCAAGCGATATGAACACGGTCACACCGACATTTACATACAAAAGTGTTCCTTATACCGTTACGTGCAATAAAAATACTGCCGTCGAGGGAGAAAAAGTGTATGTTTACAATGCCAAAAGCAGTATAAACATTAAATTTTCAGGTGAAAAAAATCAGGAAACATATTTGCGTTATACATTTAATAACTACAGCAATATTGATGATGGCAAGAGTAATTCAGACAAAAAGCAAATAGGTAAAAACACATCAAAACATACTTTGCCGTCTAAAATGAAAATGCGTTTTTCCTCTCAAACCGATGACGGCAAGAAATACAAAACCGATTTTGTCACCTGCTATTCATCTTCTTACGTGCGTTACACGGGTGCTAAAACATATCTTGTTGGGCTTGGCTATACCGAAAATGCGAAAAACAGTATTAAAATAACCTTTGATAAACCGGGAATTTACGACTTATCCGACATCGAGGTTTTTGAACAGCCTATCGACCAAGCATCACAACAGATTGCAGACTTAAAAGCAGACACAATGCAAAATGTCAAAATGAGTAAAAACAAAATAACCGGCACAATTGATTTGCAAAAAGCAAAAATGCTCTGCATTTCCATTCCTTACAGCAAGGGTTGGAGCGCTACGGTCGACGGCAAAAAAGCTGAGCTTTTGCAAGCTGACACGGCTTTTAGCGCACTTGCTTTAGACAAAGGAAAACACACAATAGAGCTTCAATATCATACTCCTTACTTAAAAGAAGGAGCATATATCAGCACAGCCGGTGTTATCGCTTTTGCAGTTTTAATAATCATTACAGAAAAGCGCAAAAAAACGGATTATTTATCCTCAAATCAATAATATTTCCTATGGATGAATAAAACAAAACATTATTACTTTAACCAAATGGCTAAAACTAAAGCTGTCTCGCTTCAACTGCGAGACAGCTTTTTATATGCACAACAAATTTGAATTTAACAAACTCGGCGTTTGTGAAAGCAAAACAATTGCCAAACCGGTTGCGACGGTGGCAACGACAGCAATAATAATTGCTGTTTTTTTACTAAATTTTCGTTTCATCAGCTTGCAAATCAATAAAGCGCAAATTTCACAGAATGCTATAACCAAAATAATTATTGCAATTGATTTCCAAAGCCAAGACAATTCAAGCACAAATTTCATATACCGCTCTCCCCTCTCCGACTTGTTTAAAGCGAAATAACAGCATTTTTAAGTTTAATTATATCCTTTTCGTCAGGGTGAGATAATGCGCTGTCAAAATTATCAATCAACATATCAAGATTAGCAGGCGCATTGGTTAGCTCTTTCATCTTAACATAGCGTTCTCGTACGGATTGAGGCATTTTGCCTTGGCACATATATTCCCCCACAACAACATTGCTTAAATCTAAAGACTGCTTAACCCGGCTTAAAATTTTTTTGAAATACTCATCGCTTCCGCCAAATCCCGCTGTACCAAACAAAAATACTTTTCTGTTTTTCAGACTTTGCAAAAGTTTCAACGTATCACAGTCGGCAGTTCCCTTGTCTGTCCAAAAACCGATATAAAGCATTTCGGATTGAGGCACTTGTGTTTTAGCATCGCTGTAGACGTCGCAATTTTCTTTTGGTAATACGTCATAAATCGCATCGGCAAGCATTTTTGTATTGCCTGTCAGGCTGCTCACTATTATTGAATATTTATTATTTTTCAATTTTCAAGACTTCCTTTACATTGTATTTTTTCACGTTCGTTATAAGCGGCACATCATCATTTCCCGCCGTAATATTTTCCATTCATAGTCAGGCAAACCTTGTTGTTATCATTATAACTTTTTCACTGAAAAAAACAATTCATACCGAGCAAAATTAACCGTTCATTCATAAAGTCAAAGCACTTATGCAAAAATAAAATCAAAAGTGGCACACTGCATAAAGAACAAGTGCATTTTCGTTGACTATTTGCCTATGATATAGTACGATATAGAAAAATAATCATAAATAATAAAACGCAAACTTTAAATTATTCATAAATTAAAAATCACAATAGGATAGCAAAACAGAGGCACAAAAATGATTAACAAACTACACTTGGCAATGATAGATTTATACAGCGGAGATTCAAAAAGGATTCAGCATTTTTGCAAAGTTCACAGCTACGCAAAGCTGATAGCAGAAAATGAAAAGGTTGATGATAAAACTTTATTTATAATCGAAGTCGCTGCCCTAACTCACGACATAGGAATCCACACCTGCGAAAAAAATACGGCAATTGCAGCGGCAAATTGCAGGAAAAAGAAGGTCCGAAATTGGCTGAAAATCTTCTTGCCAAATTAGGATTTAATATTGAAACATCACAAAGGGTGCAATACTTAATAGCCCATCACCACACATACGACAATATAAACAGCATAGATTGGCAAATACTTGTTGAAGCAGACTTTCTTGTTAATATGTTTGAGGAAAGCCTTCCGAAATCGGCCGTGCAAAACGCTTATGACAAAATATTTAAAACTGCCTGCGGTAAAGAAATTTGCAAAAAAATGTTTTTAATTTAAACACATCTTAATTGTAAAAATTTTTCAATTGTAAAAGCGCATACTTTTCATAAACTATACTTGCAAGAGCGATTTGATATTATGTGATAAATATTTTGAAGAAAATTCTATTCAAAATATCAGCACGCTTTGCGAATTTTTGATAAGAGAGGTGTTTTTACAATGGCAAAGAATACAGTTCCTGAAGCTAAAGAGGCTCTTAACAGATTTAAGATGGAAGCTGCTTCAGAGGTTGGTGTTTTTTTGCATTAAAATTTTTCAAAACGCCCTATTTAAGCCACTTTCGAGACTTGAAAAATATGTATAGTGGGCGGTCAAACACATTAAAAACATAAAATTAACGAAAAAAGGTCTACATACCCATGAGAAAAACGAGCCGAGATACGTACATCTTGGCTCGTTTTCGTAAATAAAAAGTATAATGAAAATTATAAATCCGGCGAATTTTCATTCAATAAGAAACATTTAACCGGCTTCTCAGTTAAACTTAGGTGCATTGTACCGTAACTTTTAATTCGTTATAACAACAATCACAAAATGCAGATTTACAAATTGCCAACATATATGTATTGACAAACTATATATCGCACGCTATAATAGTTCTAAATAGAACGATTAACAAGGAGTGACAATATGCATTTTTGGGACAGACACAAAACAATTACCGGCTATTACGAATCGCTCACAAGTTCGATTTGTGACAAGTACGATTTGACCCAAATGGAATATGACATACTGATGTTTTTGCACGGCAACCCCGAATTCAACACGGCGGCAGACATTGTCAAAATTCGCAAATCAACGAAATCTCATGTTTCAACCTCGCTCAAATCACTTGAAAACAAAGGCTTGATTGAAAAGAAGCAAAGCGAGAGCAACAAAAAACACATAGAAATCTTTGTTACCGAAAGTGCAAAAAGCATAATTCACGAGGGCATCGACACGCAAAAGCGTTTTGCACACGATGTGCTCAAAGGATTTTCGGACGAGGAAATTGCAACATTCAAAAATATTTTTGAAAAAATCTGCAATAACGCAGAAGATTGTTTAAAGAATAAATAAAATCCGGAATGTTAATATATTTAGAGTAAAAAAGGAGTTTTAATTATGGCAAACGAAAAATACAAACCGCAAGTTCCCGATATTATGGAAGCAATTTTTGACACAGGATACTTGATTTTCGACTTAATCGCAGGTATTTTATTCTTCGCATTTTCAAAGGGCAATCCTTTGTTCATCTTATATGGCGTGTTGACATTGACGCTTTGCGGCGGTGATGCATTCCACCTTGTTCCGAGAATTATCAGAGCAGTTCACGGTAGCAACGATAAAATCAAAAGGCAACTCGGACTCGGCTTGCAGGTTTCATCAATCACAATGACAGCGTTCTACATCGTTTTGCTGTATATCTGGAAGCTTACATTCCCCGAATTGACAGCACCTGTTGCAGTTGAAGCAATGATTTGGATTTCCGCAATTATCAGAATGGTAATCTGCGTTCTTCCGCAAAACAACTGGTGTTCAGACGAGGGCAATATGAAGCTTTCTGTTATCAGAAACGCAGTTTTTGCAGTGACAGGCATCGGCGTAATCATTCTTTACGCAATTTCAGGCAACACTAACGACCTTCATATGACAAGAATGGTTGCCGCAATCATCATTTCATTCGGTTGCTACATCCCTGTAACATTGTTCAGCAAAACAAAGCCAAAGGTTGGCTTGCTTATGATTCCAAAAACCTGTGCATATATGTGGATTATCGTAATGGGCCTTCAGCTTTTATTTTAAGATTTGAAACATAAAATTAACAAAAAAGATCTACATACTTATAAGAAAAAGCGTTGAAGAAAGCAAATCTTCAATGCTTTTATAATTATACTTGAAATAATTATACTTTGTGGTATAATTATATGCAGAGGTACAAATACTATATCGGGAGGTCGGATATAATGAAAAAATTTGTTGACAGATTTCAAGAACTTGAAACGCTTGAAAATGAATATAACAGCAATTCATCTTCCTTTGTTGTGCTTTACGGCAGAAGAAGAATCGGAAAAACAGAACTCTTAAATGAGTTTTCGAGAGATAAAAAATGTATCAGATTTCTTGCAACGGAAGAATCTGAAAAGATGAACAGAGAAGCTTTTTCATCAATCGTAAGCGAATACACATCAAATCCGCTTATTAAAAAAGCAAGCCTTTCGTGGGAAGAATTGTTTGATTTAATAACAGATTATAATACAGACGATAAAAAGCTCATAATCATTGACGAGTTTCAATATATAGGCAAATCGAATCCGAGTTTTATTTCCGTGCTGCAAAAAATATGGGACACGAAGCTTAAAAATAATAATGTAATGCTTGTATTATGCGGTTCGTTGATAAATATGATGTACAGCCAAACCCTGTCATACGACAGTCCGCTTTACGGAAGAAGAACAAAGCAAATCAGATTAAAGCAAATTCCGTTTAAGTATTACAAAGAATTCATTGACAGCACGGATGAAAAATTCTTAATCGAAGCGTATTCCGTCACCGGCGGAGTTCCAAAATATATAGAAATGTTTGAGAGCAATGACGACATCTACACTGCCATAAAAAATTCAATTTTGAATTCTCAAAGTTACTTATATGAGGAGCCTGAATTTTTATTAAAAAACGAAGTTCAAGAGGTCGGAAGTTATTATTCAATCATCAAAACAATAGCCTGTGGCTGCGAACAGTTAAGCGATATATCAAATGCGTTAGAAATTAAGGCAACAAATCTGCCGAAATACTTAAAAGTTTTAATTGACCTTGATATTATAGAAAGAGTTGTTCCCATAACGGAAGATAAGCCCGAAAAAAGCAAAATGGGACTTTATAAAATCAAGGATAACTATATAAGATTTTGGTTTAAGTTTGTATATCCTTATAAATCATACATTGAAAGCGAACACATAGATTTTGTTCTTGATAAAATCAGAGAGGGTTTTATAAAAAATCATGTTGCCTATGTATATGAGGATATTTGCAAAAATCAATATCTTCCCGAACTTATTGTTAAAAATGCTTTCGGTTTCACACCCACAAAAATCGGTAAGTGGTGGGACAGAAAAGATACAGAAATTGATATTGTCGCAACAGATAATTCAAACAACATCATCTTCGGCGAATGTAAATATACCAAAAAACCGCTTGATGTTAATGTGTATTATGACTTGCTTGAAAAGGCAAAAAAAGTAAATTGGAATAAGCAAAACAGAAATGAATGCTTTGTATTCTTTTGCATCAACGGATACACGGAAAAAATGCAAAACCTCGCAAAAGAAAATTCAAATATCGTTTTGTATTGAAATAAATATAAATCTTGTGAAACGGCACTGATGCTTAATTGAGCATTGGTGCTGTTTTTCTTTTAACTGTGAAAGAAAAAAGCCTTTACCTTTCGGCAAAGACTTTGTTT
>ULOS01024890.1_pt1 | contig 14909 bp, 18 predicted proteins | sample 1952701 | NCBI WGS metagenome assembly ULOS01 (sample SAMEA4835607, study PRJEB28245) | human gut metagenome | biome: gut microbiome; material: fecal sample | place: Denmark | collected 2008 | reverse complement strand
TTCAGGTTCATAGCTTGCTTTATGTGGTATAATGTTAGTAGAAAAAAAAGGCAACTAAATTAAAGGAGATTAAAAAAATGTATAATTATAACTATTTTGAAGCAGTATGTGATGCCGTGCGCAAAGAGATGGCGGAGAGCTGGGAGGATAGATTCGCCGATTTTGAAACGCTTGGCGATCTGCGCAGAGCGTTAAACGATGAGTTCTGGATGTGCGACCACGTGACCGGGAACGCGTCGGGGTCTTATACCTTTTCGACCTGGGAGGCGGAAGAGTATTTGGCGCATAATTGGGACTTACTCGAAGAGGCTTGCGCGATGTTTGGCGCGGACATGGGCGAAGAGATTAAAAAGGGCGCGGAAAGTGCAGATGTGTTAATTAGATGTTATCTTTTGCCCGCGGCAATAGATGAAGTTTTGCCCGAGTTTGAAGAAGATTTTAACGCGGCTATTTCAGCCGATAACTAGGAGTTTTTGAAATGAAAGTATTAGTAGCTTGTGAAGAAAGTCAAAGGGTGTGTATTGCTTTTCGGGAGAAAGGATACGAGGCGTATTCTTGCGATATTCAAGAATGCAGTGGAGGACACCCCGAATGGCATATTCTGGGCGACGTATTGCCGATTTTGAACGGAAGCACAAAATTTATAACGCAAGACGGAACATTGCACGAAATCTCTGGCAAATGGGATATGATTATAGCGCACCCGCCTTGCACATATTTAACCGTAACTGGGAATAGGTGGTTTAATATAGAAAAATACGGCAAAAAAGCAATAAAACGATACGAACAGCGGAAAGAAGCGATACATTTTTTTTTCCGAATAGTAAAGGCAAATTGCGAGAAAATAGCGATAGAAAACCCCATCGGAATAATGTCTACTGTATGGGAAAAGCCAACTCAAATTATACAACCGTTTATGTTTGGCGAGCCGTTTGAAAAAAGAACTTGTTTGTGGTTAAAAAATTTACCGAACTTAAAACCTACAAAAATAGTGACGCCACCGGAAAGAATAAAGTTTGATTCTGGAAAAACAATGCCGGCGTGGTATTCAAAATTATGGCGCTTACCGAAAGAAGAACGCGAAAGAGAAAGGAGCAAGACTTTTATAGGAATAGCGCGAGCAATGGCGGAGCAGTGGAGGTAATTATGATTAAAATAAATACTATTTATAGAACGAAGAAAGACTGCTTTATTCTCATTATTCGCAATCCAGAGTTTGATTGGTACGAATTGCATTTTTCACGCTCCTTGTCGGATCTTCAAGATTTTGATTGTCTTTTAGATTTTGATTATCTTTTAGATGGGTGCAATACTCTTTTAACTTTTAATAATCTTTCCGACGTTCGCTTTTATGCTCGTAAGATGATTGACGGCGAAGATTTTTCAATTGGATGAATAAGGAGTTTTGCTAAATGGATAAAAAATTGATATTAAACGCTTTGAGAACGCTTTATTTAATGGCGTTAGAATTAAAATCCGTGGTTAATTCGCTTGAAAAGGCGATTGAATTAGAAAATCTAAAAAAATAAAAAATGCTGAGCTAACGGCAAGACGGGCGGAGGTTATATATATGGTTAAAGTTTGGAAAAACAAAAGCAAGTGGGGCGGCGTTTTCTATTCGCTAAACGCGGGGACAAAAGAAAATCCGGAATATTTTAACATTGTTTTTGAGTGCGAAATTCCCGAAAATGTCAAAAATGCGCCATGTTTTAATATTAAAAACGTGCTTGGGAAAAAATGGGTTAATACTCAAACGCTTGGAAAAACGATATATGTTAAAAAATGTGAATTTTTGCCAATAGAAGACGATGGAAATTACGAAATTTTAGACGAAATTTTAGACTTCTAAAAAAAGAGGGGGGGGCTAAAAAAAATTGAATATGAACGAAATAGCCCCCCTTCGGGTGTGGTGTGTAGCAAGAGCAATCCCCGAGATTAAAATGTTAAAAGAGATAAAACTTTGCTCGGGGATTGCCCTCGAACGCGGAGAGCAGATTACTCTTTTTTTTAAAAATAAAACAGGGTGGACGCAATGCGATTATTTGGGCGAAAACGACACGGCGTTTGACGTGTCAGGCAATGCTGCTTATCGCGCTTTTTATTCTTTTTGCGGCAGGGAAGAAATAGAAAAAATGAAAAAAGTGTTGCCAAAAGTCGAAATTTGGGAAAGCGTAGAGCAAATACATTACTTTGATTTTCACCATGCAGAAACCTTTATTTTTAATAAAATATACGAATTGGACGTTAATAGCTCGTTTGCTTATGGAAGTTTAAAGCTATCCGGTGAGTTTAGTTTATTAAAGAAATACATGTTAATGCTTTTTGCGGGCAAACGGACGGCGGCGACACTGCGCGAGCGTGATTTTTTTAAAAAAATGCAAAACTACTTGGTTGGATATTTTGCAAAAATAAAAGATTTCGTATCTTTGCGTTCAGAAATAATAAAAAATAGCAATATGCACATTTATTCGTTGGTTTCAAAAATAAAATCAGCGGGGGGCGAAGTCTATCTTTCGAACACCGATAGCGTTATAACTGACGAGTGTGGATTTAATTCCGTCCGCGAATTTTTGGGGGACGGAATAGGTCAATTAAAGTTGGTTAACGTGGGCGAAAAGCTCTATTATCAAAGCTCTAATATTTATCAAATTGACGATAAGGTTAAATATTCGGGCGTTGGTTATTTTGCTAGAAAGCACACTGATTTTTTCGCAAATAAGATTGCGCGCCAAAGCGGTAGCCTTTTAGCGGGCTACGATTTTGAGCTTTTAAACGAGGGCTCTAACTCGCGTTTGTGCAAAATTGGAGAAAGTAAAATCATAGTAGACGAGTTTAATTTGCTCGGCGAAAAATTGGGAACAAAAAAATATACATTAAAGGGATTAAAAAATGATAAGCGAAAAGGAAATTTTTGATTTAATAAATAATAGGGCAGACTGGCTCGAAAGTTTTGACGAAAATCGCAATTTTAATCGGGAAGATATTGCCGTAATGTTTAAAACTCTAATGAAAGAAGAGGGCAACCGCGATTATTCGCCCAAGCTCCAAGAGAGCTTGATAGACAACATTTTTTTCAGATTAATAAACGGCTATACGAAAAGCGAAATTATGTCTGAATTTTCAGACGTGAAACATATGGGATATTTTGAATTTACGCTTGGAAGAAAAGAAAGCAATCGACTTTTTAACGTTTTGAGTGAGCTTAAAATTCCGACTTCGATTTTGAGAGGAGTAAGAAAGGACATGCCCTACGACGAAGTCGTTGACGGATATCGAATTATTCAAATAATGTCCGAAGAGACTGCGCCGGGGCAAAGCCCCGAAGTAGTTTATTTCGCGATTAAAGATGAAAAAACAGGTGAAATCATATTTGAAAGTAACGGAAAGACCGTGGAAAATCAAATTTCAGATTTTACAGATAAATTTGAAGATTTAAAAAAGAAACACGCACTTTCAAAAAAAAGTAAAAGCACACTTGTAGATGTTTTTTTAACAAATAAGGGGGTTATTCGCAAGATTAAAATCAAAAATGGTGCATTTAGATATATAGACGAGAATGGGAGGTTCGTCAAATGGAACTAAATAAAATTTTAGACCAAATCGAAATTGACGGTGAGTTTGCCGTTTCAAAAAGCACGGGGAAACGGTACCACTATTCAGATTTTTTAGAAAAAATAAGCAAGCAATTTAATTTAAAAAAGAAAGATAAGGACAGGATTAAAAGCCACTTTGTAGATACAGTCAAGGTTCAAAGCGAAAACAGCATTAATGTCGAAAAGTTTATTAAAAAATACAACTTTCAATTCGCGGACGGAATTTATTTGATTAACGGTGAGATTTATTCGATTGACGATGTCTATAAATTTCTTTGGAAAAATGAACAACTGCTCCCGACAGAAGCTAATTTACTGCTCGAAAATATCGAAAAAATAAGCGAAAACGTTTCAATTCAAGGTGAAATATTTGAAAAAATAAAATTAAAAGCCGTGCCGCGCGAAAGCAAATATTTGAAGTCTCTTGACGAAATTTACGGACTTCAAATAAATTTCAGGGACATATTGTTTAATATATTAACTCCAAACTCTAAGCCGCTTTTTCACGTATTCTACGACGACGGTATAGGGGGGACGGGGAAAAGCACTCTTTTAGAAGTCATAACGAAAATAGTGGGCGAGAAATATACGTCAAATGTGCTGCTCGACCAGTTCGGAAACAGGTTTGTTTTTGCAAACATGTTGGGAAAATATGTAAATATCGGCGATGATAACGGGAAAAATGACGAGCTCCAAAACGTCGGCACTTTGAAAAGTATCGTCACGGGCAACAGGGTTACTATTGACCGAAAAGGTATTTCGCCAATCGAAGTCAGGATTTTTGCGAAACAAATTTTCGCGACAAACATACTTCCGTACATCGACTTCACTGACGGCGGCATTATGCGCCGATTAAACATTGTAAAAATGAACGCGCCTATCCCCTCTTGGGTCAAGATGTGCACGCTTGACGACGATGAGGTCGGCGCGATAGTTCACGAGGTTTTGACGAAAGGGCGCGATTTGACCGATAACCGAAACGAGCTTGCCATTGAGACAAGCCCGCTTTATCGGTTTTTCACAGTTAAAAGTGACACGTCATACGACGCTTATAAGTCTTTTTGCGATGACTACGGGTTTAAAAAGTTGAATATAATCAACTTTGAAAGCAAAGCTAGATTTATAAAATCATACATTAACCGCCGTGTCGAGCAGCTTATGATTAAATAGGCGGTTGGGGAACGGGAACGCCGACAAAATAGGCTATATCTGACGGTGCGACGTAAAATTCTACCATTCGGGTTCTGTCCGACGCTCCTATATTGGCAGTTTCAGTCAGGTCATTAAGCACGCCTTCAAAAATTATACTGTCTACGGCGCCAAAATTAATGCCCGTTAGAATTATCGCCAAATCTTTCCCGTCTGTGCAAGTAAACGCGCCGCTGCACGGAATAAAGCCTGGGGCACTGTGATAACTGTTCCCAATATCATTCAAATATGATAAGTAGGCTACAAAATCATCTAGGGTTATCTCAGTTTCGTTTTCAGGGCGTGTGGTGTAAATCGTAAATTTACAAGAAATGTAACCGCTGAACGCTTCTCCGTCGGATTCTCTAGTATAAATGAATGACGAGGCTTCTAAGAAACAGTATACGGGGCAGCCGTAGCTGTATCCATTATCGCCCTTATCGCCCTTGTCGCCTTTGTCGCCCTTTGCGCCCTTTGCGCCTTGCGGCCCTCGCACGCCCTGAATGCCTTGGTCGCCTTTATCGCCCTTGTCGCCCTTGTCGCCCTTAACGCCGCCCCAATTGGGCTGAATATCCCAAGTGGTGCCGCCCTCTGCTTTAAAATAGAGGTCATACGTAACGGTAGTTCCGCTAGTATTAATAACCCTATAAGCGTCGCCTAGCTTGGCGGAGGAGAACGGGGGGAGCTCGTCGGGCGAATTTTTAACGCCGGTGTAAATGGTTAAACCTTGGTCGCCTGTGTCGCCCTTGTCGCCCTTTGCGCCCTTTGCGCCCTTTGCGCCTTGCGGACCTTGCACGCCCTGAATGCCTTGGTCGCCTGTGTCGCCCTTGTCGCCCTTGTCGCCCTTTGCGCCTTTAATGTTGCCCATTTTGACAAATCTGTTATTCCCCAAAAATCTATAAAGGTCGCCCGCAGTTGCCGACGCGTCTACCGCGCTCGTCTTATTATCCGCGCCGAATAGGATACTGTCCCCCTCCTGCATTTCGGCAACCACTGCGGCAGTATCGCTCCCAGTAGTCGTGCGAACGGACTTGCCATCTTCGCCGTTAAACACTGCGCCCAAATATACGAAGTTATACACGTCGTCGCCGTTCAGGTCGAAAGACCCGTATTGCGTTCTTGAATTGAAAAAAACATCATCAAGCACGTTAAACACCTGCTTTTTTCGGTCGTTTGGGTCATAGTCGTTAAGCGACGTTCCGCCGAATGAAGTCCATAAACTTTTAGATATCGGAGTAGGCGTATTAGTATTTCCTTTTTTGACATTTCTCATCGTGATAGGCGCTTCTCTGTCGATGAAATCGCCTTTAAAAGCAAGCGTGATTTTACACATAGTCGCGCCGCCCTCAGATATATAGCCGTAAGCGGGAATATCATCAGGACGTCCAGAAGAAATTTCGACATAGTCACCAACGTCGCCACCCAGCGGTTGAATTTGTGAGTCAAAAGTATCTGAAAGGCGGTAATATAAGTTTCCGCGCTTCAAAAAAGAGAACCTTACCAGATTTTGCCCGCCATAGCTTGTATTTTCAATCAGCTTGTTTAGCTGTTCTGACAAATTGGAATTGACAGTCAACTGGTCTCTATGCGCTTCGGTTAAGTGGTCTACTTGCTCTTCATAAGTTCTATAAATGTTTCCGTCTTTATAAATTGCCATTTATTCAATCTCCATAATTTTATTTTCCATATACGGCAATTGAACGTTATAGAAACGCGTATATGCCGAATTCATATTAACCAGTCCAAAACAGGCAAACAAAACGAGAGTGACAAGCGTTATAAGAATTTGTATCGGATTTTTGCTGCCCTCGATAGAGATGTAAATAATCCCGAATATACTGAACGCCGCAGTTGCACCTTTTAAAATAACATCTAAAAATCCGTTAATAACTTGCCACCAGGTCATGGATAAATGCTTGCGCTTCTTTTTTGCTTTCTTTCGATAGAACTTGGAACAAATATCCGCGTTTTCAATTTCCGCATATTTTTGCCCCTGAAAGCGTAGCAACACGTTTATAAGCACACCTATGACTGAATTTATCACGGAGAATATAACTATTGAATTAGTCTCTGCCTGAATATTAACGCCAAGAACGAATATTATAACGAATATAATGTCCGCCACGCCGGCGATAATAGACCCGACCACTCCTATGTTATTTAAGAGTTTTAGCAACGCTTCGTGCGACTTCTGTTGCAAGTTTTTCGGCTCGGATTTTCCTTCGTCCATTTTTGAACACCTCTAACATTATCTTAAACACTATAAACGACGCTATTATAGTTATAATCAACCCTAATATCTGCCACCAAAACTCCGAAACAAGCGTCATGACCGTAAGGATAGTAAGCGATTGACCTGCGAGCTTTAACAATCCCGAGTTTTTGAAACTCTCGGGTATTTTAGCGCACGCGGCAATCCCGCCCGTCCCTATAATTCCGCCGCTTGTCATTAAAGTATTATATCTTTCAGATAACTGCGGACAAAGGATAATAAGGTATATGGTCGTTGGAACAATCAATACTAATATTCCTATTGAAAGGATAAAATAATACTTTCTCACTTTCGTTTACCCCTAAGTTCAAGAATTTCTCGCTTTATATGCGAAAGCTCGTTTTTAATGTCTTTAAGCTCTTTCGCTTCGTTTACCTCGTCAATCTTTTTTTGTAAAGATTTAAGCGAAAAACGCTTAATCAAAAACGGGATAAGGACGGATGTTATGAATCCTGCCACAAGCGGAGCAGCATATGTTATTATTTCTATTATTTTCTCTTTCATTTTTACTTCCCGTCTGGCTCGCATACGACGTAAGTATATGCGGGCGAAATTATCTTAATAAATAAATGTCTGAACCTGTTAATAAAAGTCTTAGTAGTATACGCGCGTTTATTACTAAGCTGCTCGCGCTTCACTTGAAGCATTCCTTTTTTAGTAATCATTTTTGTTTGCGCAGAAATGAAATCTACGCTTTCTTCATCGGTGCTTGCTTCAAGCTCGGGAATGTCCGCAACGTTTTGAATGTCTTGACGCTCGATTGAAATGTCTGTATCCTTTAATGCCATTAAGTCGTCAATACTCTTAGTGGTCGCTTCAAATTCTTTGTAAAAAGTGTACAACTCCTTAGCAAATCGTTCTTTAAAGCTATCGGGCGAAGTGCACACATGACTGTCATTATACTCGTAAGCTATAAGCGTGAATGTTTTAACGCTCGGACAGTCGTTCTCATCATCTGAAAGCGGCAATGAGGAGTACCACGACTTAAACGCTGCGTAGTTGGGAAAGATGTTTTTAAACAATTTCGTATTGTGGCTATACAGTTCCATTTTGCTCTCCTTGCAAATCATTGTACTGAGTGTTATCGGGGTCGCTCGTCTCGCCCGTTAGCATGTTTTCGCTTTGCGCCTCAGACATTCCGCGCTTGCTTTCGCACCACGTAGGATATTTATAATATGCTTGACAAAGCAAACAAAATTCTTGTCTCAACCTTAATCCGTTATAGTAAATATCATCGGAGTTAGACCCGTTCAAACGTTGCTCTTCTTGCAATAAATGCGCTTTTTTGTCGAAAACACCTGCGTTTGCCACGCCCGTAATTGACTTCAAAAAGTTAGTCAACGAATTAAACGTGCCGAATAATCCTTCAAGGTTTGCCGTATTACTTGTTTTAATAGGCGTAATAGGCAGTGTTCCGATTATGGGCGTAAATCTGCGACCGTGCAATATATCCTGATTTATAGCATTAATTTGCAAGTTAAAACTTTCGAGCTCGCTTTCATTTGCCACTTGCAAAAGATTATGGTCTGCGTTCCCGAACATTGCCGTGTTTATAATTTGCATTAAAGTTGCAAGCATGTGCAATACGGGCTTAACTAAATTGTATCTTATGACAGGTTGTTGCGAAATTTCAAGCGAGTTATCGTTAAGAATAATACCGACTACACGTCCGTCGTTTATCTTTTTTATAGTATCCTCACTGTACGGCAAATCGTACACTATTTCAAGATTTTCATAAACGAGCGGCTGCGCTTTTTTGTTCTTAACGTCACTGTCAACACCTGTAAAAGGCAATGTGTTTACGCGCGAATATCTGCCATATTCGTCGATTTTTCCGTTCAATGCGAAAGGTAAAAACTGAAACTTGCCTACCTTGTCGTTAAAGTACAAAACGCCCTTGCCTCTGAAAAACAGCACGCGCTCTATAATGTCCTGTGTTAATCCAAACGGCAAGTTAGTCCACATGTAGCGTTCTATTGTCTCAGTGAAATTTTGGTGGCGCATTATGTCGAATAAATCACCGTAAGACAAGTTATACTTTAAAAGATTTGGAGTTATGGTTTTACCGTTTTGGTCAATGGCATTCCCATATTTCAGCATTTTTTTAGACTGAGGAATACCTGCCTGAATAAGGCTTGTAGTATCATACATCGGCATATTTCACATATCCTTTATTGCGCTAACAAAATCGTCAAGACTTATTTCCTTTGACATTTCCTTATAAATATCGCGCAATGCGCCGTAGCTTTTTTTAGCAATTTTAAGGTCTTGTTCCATCTTCGTTTTCAGATACGGCATTTGCGGGCTATTGTTTTCTGCGTCCATATCTTCACCACCGCTCATTATCCTGTCAATATCGAGCTTATCGTTATTGACAAGGCTTTGCTCTGCCCTTGCCAACTGCCGTTGACCTTTTTGCTTATAAAATTCGTTTATTTGGAAAGCACGGTTAATACCAGACACCGCCGACGCTGTAATGCCAAGATTTTGTACACCGCCGCCGACCGTGCTTCCAATATTTGACCTATTCATGAATATACACTCCTTTACCAAGCTCACGCGACGCAATTACAGCTAATACTGGCGAAAAAGAGCTTGTTATTAACGTACCGCGAATGAAAGTTCCGTCCTTAATAAAATTAACATATAATCCATAGCAGCCAATCCCATAGCCGAATTTGTCAATAAAATCCTCTACTAACTCTATTTCAAAATCCGAGCATTCGTATGTCTCTATTACAAACCAAAAATCTTGCAGCAATATCTCATTGAACGAGCTTATTCTGTTTACACTGTTAGGCAAATTTTTAACTGTGCCTATTTGAAAATCAAAGTTCTGCTGCTGTTGGTATGCTTCAAACTCTCTCAGCTTGTCGTTTTGCTCTATCTGTATTGCGCCGGCAATACCCGTAGCCGTACCTGCGGCTACACCGCCCGCAGCTCCTGCCACTGCCCCCGCAATCTTGCTTCCGCCTGACATTGAGTAACCTGCCAATGCGCCCATTGCAGTATTTGTAATTGTACTTGTAACAACAGCCGTGACCTCGTTTACGCGCTCTGTCTCATGAGATATAGCCAGCTCTTTCTGTTGTAGCGCAAATATTTGTTGATAATTACTGTTTTGCCTTTTATAAGTTTGAAATGCGTTTGAAGATAACGAAACTTCAAAACCGTTAGATGACGGTTGCGAGCCGCGCATATCGCTTGCGTATGTTTTTCCCTTTAATGAATTTAACGTGGGGGTCAACACTGCGCTTGCAATTATCGCATACGGTTTTAATGCCGTTTTGACTGTTATTTCCGCCGTATAATAGTTAATTCCGTTTACCTCGGATGACACATTATTAAAATAATCGTAAAAATTGAAGTCAAACTTAGACGACTGTTCGGGGCTTACCAACGAATAAGTGCGACAAATATACTCTTTCTTAATATCGACATAAGGCAACAATTGAACGCTGCACTTATGATTATATGTGTTTGATTGTATCTTAAAAAATGGATACCCTGCTATTTCGCTTGCCACATCAGTTAAAATTGGACAGTAAGGATATATTTGCGCATCTACAAGATAAGCATTTTCACCGCTAAGATATTGAATAACGGTATTAAATATCATGAATGCACGAGACTTTTCAATATTATAAGTCTTTGCGTTACCCTCAATAGTTACATTGTATAATGGAAAAACAAGGACGCTATACGGCTCATCAACCAACTGCGGAACAATATTCAATACTAGATTGCCTGATTCTTCATTGCTTAGCTTCGTCCTCGTATACGTTTTTTCATCATATATAATTTGAGATATGACAAGCAGCCTATCGTCTACGCCCTCTTCAAAAGTACTGACAGTAACATCAAGCATATTACTTGTAGCAGTCTTAACCGAGTATGATGTGTTAATATAGTTTTCAGCAGCCCAACTCATGAACAGATATGGGATAGACACGCCGTTTGCCTGATTTTCGGAATAACTTGCAGAATACGAGTAATAATCACTGCCGTCCTTAACTATTACACCGTCATAATTGACTGTTTCGTAAGGAATATCAGGCATTGTAGGAAAAACAAGCCCGTCATTCGAAGTCGTATTTTGCACCATTTGGCTTGCAATATTATTGAAAAGTTTAAACAAAAAATCATGGCGCGTTACTACTCCGTAGTTAGCAATTGACGGAGTAGTGTCTATATTAAACGTCGCATTTCCTCTGACATCATCGGTAGATATTTGGATATCATACGACCATGACCCGGTAAAATTGAACGTGACTTTAACTTTATGGTAATACCCACCTATTTTACAAACACAACTGACATAAGTATTACTTTCGTTTTGAACAAGAAACTGCGCCCCGTCAGCTATAAGCGGATAATTTACATAATTGGGTTCAAATGCGGGGATATTTATATTTACTTGGTCTGGATAAGGCTCACCTGTTATAGGGTCAAGCTCTGTCGGCTTAGTAAAATACATTATCCCCCACATTGAGTTTTCTTTTGTGGATACGGTATAATTTCCGAAAGTATTTGTGTCAGGCATTAAATATTGACGCTTTTTAAGTATTTCATTAAGCGACAGCTCTTTTCTGTATTTCAAAAAACTATCAGTAACGCCGCGTTCAATTTTGCCGAAACAATCTTCAACACCAAACTCGCCGATAACGTCGCGTTGCAACTGCAACTCCACTTGGCTACCGTTTAAAAATGAATACGCCATGACAAACCAACGCGAGTTGCCGTGTTTGTCGTCTTGTATAAGTATATAATCGCAAATATTTTTAAATGACGTTTTTAAAGTCATTTGAGAACCGTCGCCGTACAACACTTTTTTATAAGTCTCAGCGCTTGCAGGCGAAAACTCAGATAAATTTCTATACCTGTTCCGCGACGCATATTTTAAATTATTATCCTTATAATACCAAACGGTAGCCAAGTTTAATCCTCCTTACGCCTACTCTGTAACTTCTTTTACAACCCTAACTCTTATTCTGGGGTACTCTTCCAAAAATTCAAGGTTATTATGCCCGAATATAAGATAGCTATTCGACGTCAACGAGCGAGCGTTCCAGAACTCCGTGCCCGTTTCAAATCCCGACATGAACGGCAATGCCGAAGAGTGTACCAACATAAACGCAATAGTGTCGTCTACAGCGTACAAATGCTCTTTGCCCATAGTCGTACTACTGACCGTCACCGATACGCCCCTTACATTATCCGAATACACCTGCCCTTTGTACGGTGCGGGGTCACCTGCCCAAAGAAACACAGTATCATTTGTAGGCTTTGATACAAGCGTTACTTTTGTTTCTGTAACGTCATACCACCCCGAAACAAGCACGCGGGACGTTACTTTTGCAGGCGCGCTTGACGGCAAAGTCAAGTCAGCCGACGCAGGCGAACCAAACCACTTAGCGGGCAAATCGTACTCGGCAAAACCGCCCTCTGCTTTTATATCTTTATGGAATATAGTAGGCAAGTCGAGCTTAGTTATCTTTGAGTGCTGTTCAACATTCCATACGGCGATAAACTCATCGGCGGAATAAGAACGCAAATAGCCCAACTTGTTAAAGTCGCGGTTATTATCTTCTAAATCGGCTTTAAGCACCACAACCCGTTGCGCAAGCGTTTGCGCTTCGAGCCTGTTTGTTTCCTCTTGCGTAGCCCCGTTAGGAGTAGTGACCGTAATATCGCAACGAGTGGTAGACGGAGTAAGAGTTCCGATAGTGCTGTTTATAAGCGACCTGTCGTATACCCTTTTTATTTTACGGAGTGAACTTTTTAAAAATCCGATATACTCCGCAAAAGTGCCCTCAGCCATAAATGCCTGTTTCGACAGATATTGGTCGGTCGTTACGGAAATAATCTTGTACACACCCATAGTAATTGACTGGGTTTTGCCCGACTTATTACGATTAAGTTCAAGCAGGTTTTTCGCTTCTTCATCGTCAAGCCAATCCTCAGGCGAACCTATGTCAAAAGAGTGATATAGCTTTGTGTCGCCGAACAAAGTGCCGTCAACTCTGAACCTGTCGGCAAGCTCGGTACTTGCAACACCGCTGTCAAAGACCTGTTGACTTATTATCATGTTAAACAGGGCAGCTGTTATTTTATTTTGATTTAAAGTTATACTTTCCACAGGAAATGCCATTTTATTTTACCTCTCTTGTTTCCTTTTATTATAAGCCATTGCAGTTTTTTTATCGTCAGCTCCGATTTTAGCTTGATAAATACTTATAAATCGTGACTTATCTCCGGCACATTCGTCAATAACGTCATCGAAAAAGTCGCATACTTTACCCCCGTCTTTGCCTAACGGATTAGGTCTGCCGTTTTCAACTTCGTGTCTTGCTATCTTTGTCACAGCAAGGGCTATGTCGTAGTTAGATGCATTCCCGTCTGAAAGTATTTTTTTGTACTGATCAATACTTAAATCGTCGCTTTCTTGATTTTCTTCTGCGTCGGAATATAATTTTAATTTTGCAAGTTCTTTTTTAAGTTCAATTATTTCATTGTCTCTTTTTTTGATTTCCTTATTAGCGAGAACTGCTATTTCATCATCGCTGATATCTACTTTTTCTTCATTATTCTCAACGGCTTTATTTTCTTCTGTCATTTTATTAATCTCCCTTTAAAATATATTTTAATTTAGCGTATTCGATTTCGCTATAATATCTTACTATATCCGCCCGCAACATGTTTGCAATCATTTTTCTAAGTTCTGAATTGCACATTACGTGATAACCCATTCTGTACCCCTGTTCTTTCTCAGTAAGACAAAACAATGTTTTGCAATTCATTCCCGAAAACGGGACACAGGCTATATTTCCGTCCTTTAACTCTTTAAGCGTGACTATCTCTTCGTCCTTAACAATGTTAATTGCAAAACCGTTTTTCTTGTAGTCAATACGCGTCAACCTACGCGCGTCGGGCAAATCTGATAAAAATTTATTTTCTTCTTCGTTAGTTTCCCCAAGCATTTTGGCAAATCGACCTGCAACGCTTTTATCATGCGCCTTTTCAAATTCGGGATAATCTTTCGGGTCAACAAAATCAAGAACAGCCAACAACCCGCATTCGTCATATTTTTTGTAAATGCCATACTTATCAAATTTAAACCCCATGCGTGCAAGTATAGGGTCGTCCTTGCGAATAGAGTTGCCAAGCATATATATTTTAACGTCTTTAAGTCTTGCAACAGACTGAATAATAGACGAAATTTTTTTCGGAGATGAAAGCGTAGTCTTATCAAGCCTTTCGGATATAAATTCATCGACTATAACGCATTTTATATTTACGAAATTATTACGCTTTATCTCACCGAAAGAATTAAGGTCAAGAATATATCCAGCCGTCTCTCCGTTAATTCTGAGAGTGCCGCCATATATCTTCGCGCTTCCTTTTTTTACTATTTTTTTCTTTTCGTCGTCGGATAAATCATCTATGCTTGTAGAACATATTTTATTATAAAAATATCTTTTTCGAGACGTGTCTTGCTCGGAGTAAAATTCGAGTATCTTGGCAAAGAAACGCTCACCATTATTTTGAGTTAATGCGCGAACCATGTCGCCCGTTTCGACAACATATATAAACCTTGCGCCGTCTGTTACAAAATCTTCGATAGACGACCGAACCTTTCCAAATGTTTTGCCAAGCCCCCTACGGCTTATTACTATTTTAACGGGACACTGATAACCGTCAATTCTGCGCCAATTGTACCACATAACATTAAACGTGGGTGAAAAGGATAAGGCTACCGCGTTACTCTTCGCAATTTGGCATATGCTTAACCCTTTTCCCATTTCGTAAATATATTATACCACATTATACCACATAAAGCAAGCTATGAACCTGAA
>ULOS01006911.1_pt1 | contig 15576 bp, 8 predicted proteins | sample 1952701 | NCBI WGS metagenome assembly ULOS01 (sample SAMEA4835607, study PRJEB28245) | human gut metagenome | biome: gut microbiome; material: fecal sample | place: Denmark | collected 2008 | reverse complement strand
GATCGCCATAACTTCCGTTTTGATTACTGGACGCTCCATCGTTAATAGATAACTGAACCGCAAAAATAATTTCTGAGTTGTTATCATTCTCCGGCAAGAACACTTCCCTGAAATCAGGATACAGCGTATATTTCCCGGACTGGATCACCTCATCACAAGCACTTAGGCACTCTTTCCATTTCGACTGATATAAATACACCTTAGCCATATAAGCTTTTGCCGCCATTTTGGTAGGACGTCCATAATCTGATTGGCTTTCTGGCAAGACTTGATAAGCGGCAGAGAATTCCCCCAAAATCTTTTCCCATAGCTGGTCGGACGTAAACTCCATATTCGATTTCGTATGATACTCATTCGGATCAACCACCGTCTCATCAATCCAAGGGATCAAATTATAGATGACTTTCAAGTTGAAATAATAGTGTCCTCTCAAGAAACGCATTTCCGCCAAACGTTGCTCTTTGTTCTTTACCGTACTATTGCTCAACAAACGAATCGCTTGATTACAACGCTTTACACCCTCATAAAGAGCAGCCCAACGAGCCTCAAAATCGATACCCGTCGGATTGGCATTAAAGATTTCCATCAAGTGAATCTGGTTTTGGTCACCGGTACCTCCACCCCCTTTATAGGCATCGTCAGATACGACATCCCCAAACTGCCAATTCGAACAACCGGAGTTGATCGCATCCGAAGCATAATATCCATCCAATACCGCATAAGCACCTATCACGATTCCCTCTATGTTTTCCTCACTTTCTACCTGCTCGGGCATAAATTCCCCTACAGGCTCCTCAGAAAGAAAAGAATCGGCACAAGAGCACATCACTAAAGCCGCAACAACTAAACTAACTATCTTTTTCATCGTACATCAGATTTTCAATTAAAAATTAACATTAACTCCTAAGGTGAATGTCCTTGGCAACGGGTATACGCCACGATCAACACCCATATCCAAATTTCGGTTCTCGGAAGAATAGCTCTGTAAACCCACCTCCGGATCAATACCATTATAGCCCGTTATCGTAAACAGGTTCTGTCCTTGTAAATAAATATAGGTACGTTTCAATTTCAATTTAGATGCGATCCGATCCGGCAAGGTATAACCAATCTTCAAATTCTTCAAACGAACGAAGGAAGCGTTATGAATATAATAAGTAGAAGGCCGGATATTATTATTCGGGTCATCCAATGTTACACGTGGTATATCCGTATTCGTATGATCCGGTCTCCAAGCATCCAGAATCGTAGAGTTTTTATTATACTGAGCTTGATTATAGAACTCACCCAAATAATTTGTCAAATTATAAACCTCGTTACCAAATACCCCTTGGAAGAACGCACTTATATCAAAGTTCTTATAATTGAACCCAAGCGTTAGACCCATACTGCAATCAGGCAGCGGGCTACCTACAAAATCACGATCCTCGCTATTGATTACTCCATCACCGTTCAAGTCCTTAAAGCGGATATCGCCAGGTTTAGCGTTCGGTTGCAACAGCTCGCCCTTATCATTCTTATAGTTTTGGATCTCTGCGTCGTTTTGAAACAAGCCATCTGCCTCATACACGAAGAAAGAGCCGATCGGTTGTCCTACCGCCGAACGAGAGGTCTCTTGGTCAAAGTTTCGTCCATGAAGTTCGCTGCTGGAAAGACCAATATAATCCACGCCATTCAGCTCTGTCATCTTATTCTTGATGATAGAGAAATTATATGCTACAGAGAAGCCAAAATCTTGATTGATCTGTTTCTGATAATTCACCTCCATCTCAAAACCCTTGTTATTCATCTTTCCGACGTTATCCCAAACCGTCATGTTCGTTCCTCCGATCGAAGCTGGTAAGGCTCTACGCCACAACAAATCCTTGGTGTCCTTATTAAAGAAGTCCAATGTCAAATTCAAGTCACCGCTTAAAAAACCTAAGTCCAAGCCAACATTGGTTTGAGTGGTCGTCTCCCACTTCAAATTAGCGTTACCATTACGAGTCTGCACAAATCCTAAATCCACAGAGCTTTGACTTCCATCAATCGGATAATTCGAGGTAGATGAACTACTCTTATAGGAATCGATCGTTGCGTAAGAAGGAACATCTGAGTTACCATTTTGTCCCCAACCGACACGAAGCTTCAAGTTATTGATAGCCTCCACATCAAAGAATGGCTCATTACTGATACGCCATCCCACCGAAGCGGCCGGGAAGTTACCCCACTTATTATTCCCCAAACGGGAAGATCCATCCCGACGCAAAGTGAAAGCGACCAAATAACGATCGTGATAATTGTAATCGATCTTGCCGAAATAAGAGACCATGCTATACTCCGTGGCAGACCCTGAGTTCTTTTGGGTTCCTACATCGCCCGCATCCAAGAAATGGAAGTTAGGATCATCCGAAGGGAAACCATCTCTCGAAGCCGTAAAATACTCATACCGGTTTCTCAACGACTCCATACCCAACAATGCATTGATCGTATGATCGCCAAATGTCTTGGTATAGTTCAAGGTATTCGTGAACACCCAGTTGAAGTTCCATGCATTCCGGTTAGACAAACCACTTAATTTCTCGGAAGCGTTGATCTCATCATATTTAGGGCTAAAAGAACGTCTGTATAGATTATTATAGTCTGCACCAAAAGAAGTCTTGAACATAAATCCGTCAAACAAGTGCAGCTCTGCGTACAAATTACCCACCAAGCGGCTCTTCTTATCCTTGTTATCCTTATTTCTATGCAACTTTCCCATCGGGTTAGGAATATCCGAAAAGACATTTCCCGCATATTCATCCTCCAAGTTCTTCACCGGTGTGATCGACTGGAACTTATAGGCCTCATACAAAGTTCCTCCCAACGCCGCATTATTGGAGACACTAGTACCCCAAGAATGAGAAAGAGAAATATTCTCCCCGATACGAAGATGGTCATCGAACAATTTATACTCGGAATTAAAGCGACCGCTCACACGCTTGAAATCGCTTAACTTCACCAATCCCTGCTGATCATAATACCCCAAAGAAAACAATTGATTGGATTTCTTATCGGCTTTCGTGAAGGAAAGGTTATAGGATTGAACGATAGCGGCACGCAAAATCTCATCTACCCAATCCACGTCATCAGAAGGAATCTTATGATCTTTATCCAGATATTCGGGCACAACCGCTTGATCACCGTTTCCATAAACATCGTGTGAAGGTGTCTTTCCGTCGTTTTTCATCGCTTGCCACAACATATCGCCAAATTGCTGCGCATTCAACATCTTCAATTGTTTAGCCGCTTTTTGTACACCGAAGTACGCATCTAAATTCACATTGAATTGTCCTTCTTTTCCCTTTTTCGTATTAATGATAACAACACCATTGGCGGCACGCGCTCCATAAATAGAAGCAGAGGAAGCATCTTTCAATACTTGCATGGACTCTATATCATTCGGATTCAAGAAATTGATTCCCCCATCCACGGGAATACCGTCAATGATATAAAGAGGGTCATTGTTACGAATCGTACTATAACCACGGATACGGACAGCGACACCACCACCCGGCATATTATCCGGCATCACGTTCACGCCAGATAATTTACCTTGCATCATTTGGTCTACGCTGGATACCGGTGTATCTTTCAAGTCATCGATCTTCAAGACCGAAACCGCACCCGTCAAGTCCTTTTTACGAGAAACGCCATAACCTACCACTACAACCTCGTCCAAGTTTTGCGAATCCTCTTTCAAAGATATCGTCAGATCCGTCTTCGAGCCCGGAGTCAGCTCCATAGACAAATAACCGATATAAGAAACGACCAGTACCGCATTATCAGGTACTTCCAACGTGAAACGACCATCAATATCCGTGATTGTACCAATAGAGGTTCCTTTCACCAAGACATTCGCACCAATGATCGGTTCTTGACTCGGATCCAATACGACACCCTGTACCTTACGGCCTTGTTGCTGTACGACAGGAGCGGACTCCACCTTACGCGACAAAATGATTTGCCTATCCACAATCTTGTATTCGACCCCCATATTGTCGAAAACCTGTGACAAGACCACACTTATATCCTTATTGCTAGCATTCAAACTGATAAGACGGTTCGTGTCTAGGACATGATTGGAATACAAGAAAGAATAACCAGTCTCCTGTTCGATCCGATCAATCGCTTGTTCTACCGTTGCGTTCTTCAGCGACAAGGAAAGTGTCATTCCTTGCGAAGAAGATGTTCCCGCATATAGCTGGAAAGCTGTCAAAAATGTAAATGCCGTACTAAGTTTCAGTATACGGCCCGAATTAGGTAAACACCGCGCAAGATTTCTCTTACGTAAATGAAATGTGCTCATGAGCATACAGATTTAATGATTACACAATATATTAGTATAGATTTCCTATTATCTTTGATAAACATCGATCCTCCGGCGAACAAACGAGGAATCCAGACGTTGCGAAGGCTCTCGTGATGTCCATTCGATAGGAGCAGTCTGTTTCAAATAATCCAAGATCTGTTCCAAAGTCTCCGTAGTGAAGGTCGCCCGATATTTATACTCCGCATTCCCGCTCTTATGCAATACGATCTCCACGTTATATCGTTTCTCCAATCGTTTCAACACCTTATCCAAAGAAGTATTCCGGAAAACTATCCGTCCTCCTTTCCAATCCATTTTCTCCTCCAGGTTGGCCGCAGAAACACTGAAAGTACCGCTCTCCTTATCCAATACCGCCTGTTTGTTCGGCTCCAATCGGATACGTTCATCATTCCGGATCACGTCAATCTTTCCTTTTTCCAACACGGCCTCTATAAAAGGTTCGTCAGCATAGGCATTGACATTAAATTTTGTTCCATAGGCCACCACCCGTAAACCTTCGGAAGTTGATACACAAAAGGGATGTTCCGGATCGGCCTCCACCTCGAAATATCCTTCGCCGGAAAGTAACACCTTGCGCTCTTTCTCCTCGAACACCGACGGATAGGTCAATTTACTACCCGAGTTCAACCATACGACAGACTGGTCTGGCAACACAAACCGAGTAATCGTTCCGGGCAGGGAATTAACCTCTGCATAAACGACAGGCTGAGACTTCTCGTCATATCTTGTGGCATAATACAAATAGGAGAAAAGTAACGAAGAAAATAACAACGGAAGCACCAATATAACTGCCGCACGAGTAAAAAGCAGCGACAAAGTTCGTCTGACAGCTTGCCGCCCTACCCGACGTTCCATTCGTAGCCATGCCTTTTGCACGTCAATCGACCGATACTCTAATATGTCCTCAGACAAGGCTTTAATTTCCTCTACCTGACGTGACACACTTTTATGTTCTACCTTTCTTTCCATATATTTTCTTCCTTTACTTATAGAGACACACTCTAAAGAAAAACACGACAGCGAAAATGAGTTTTTTTAATTTTGTTCTCTTCAAAAATATATACCTTTGCCCCATCATGGAAAGAAATCATACCAAGGCTATTAATGTCGATTTACTTTTAGAACAAATTACGACTGAAGATAATAGGCTCGCCTTCCACCGCTTATTCGAGTTATATTATCCGGCACTTTGTATGTACGCCAAACGCTTTATCACAGATAAGGAAACAAGAGAAGATATCGTGCAGGACGTGTTTTTCGCAATTTGGGAAAATCGCAGCCGTATCTCAGTAAAGACCTCCGCACGTAGCTATCTCGTCACTTGCGCCAGAAATCACTGCTTAAATTATCTGCAACGCAACCATGAAAGATATTACGAATCGCTCATCCAAGAACAAATCCCGATCTATGCGGAAAGTAGTGAGGAACTCTACACATGGGAAGAACTGCAAACGTTATTAAGACAAGCCCTTGACAAGCTACCGGAGAACTATCGGCTCGCATTCGAGAAGAATCGTTTCGAGAATAAGAGCTATGGAGAAATCGCAGAGGAAATGCAAATATCCATACGAACCGTGGAAAGATACAAGAACAAGGCAACAGAACTTCTAAAGACAGAGCTAAAAGATTACCTACCTCTATTTATCGGCTGGCTTTTTTAACAGGAAGGGGTTCCCCCCTCCCCTTCATAGTCGTTTATCGTTGGTCCAACCAAATCTTTACCCCCTCAAGTAAAAGCTGGTTCTCATCAGCCTTCTGGGTAGAGAGCCGTAGATAAGTCTCATCCAAGCCCCGGAAATTCGAAGCGTCACGGATCAAGATTCCGTAATTATCTAAAAGGAATTGCTTTAAATCAGCGGCTGTACCCTTCTTCAAACGGACAAGGAAGAAAGTCGTAGAGGTCGGGATTACCTCCAAGCCATCCAATTTACTTAATTGATAAATAAAATCCGCTGTCTCACGCTGCCATTTACGGATCGGCAACGTAAATTGCGCCGGATGGATCAAGATATATTTACTTGCCTCGATAGCGATAGCATTTACCGACCAAGGTATGATATACTTGTTCACTTTCTCTGCGATCTCTGGAGAAGCGACCAGATAACCGATACGCAAGCCAGGGATATTATAAGCCTTCGAGATAGACTGGACAAGGATTAAGTTCTTATGCGTTTTCACGTCACTCGGCTTTAGCATGTCTTCCGTCGTAAAAGCCACGTATGCCTGATCTATAATGAAGGTAGTCTGCGGATTCGCTGAGATCAAACGGAGAAGCTCCGTACGATGGATCAGCTTTCCATCCGGATTATTCGGATTACAAATCCAACAGAAATCCTGTCCCTCCAAGGATAACTCTGATAAATCGTCCGATGTCGGGAAGAAAGAGATCTCATGCTCATGCAAACGGCAAGCGTCCTCATATTCAGAGAAAGAAGGAATAGCGATCATGGATTTCGCGCCTCGCCAAGCTTGCGCTAACAAATAAAAAGCGGTGATCGAACCATTCGTCACTACGATATTCTCCTCCTTGATCTCATACCGGCGGGCCAACAATCTTTTCAAGGTAGCGGCATCCGGCTCCGGATAACGAGTCAGCTTATCAAAATGCTCGATCAAATGTTCCTTCAGTTTATCTAAATTAGCTCCGTGCCACACATTCGAGCTAAAGTTTATCTTTACCTCGTTCTTTGCGTTATAAAAATCATCACCGTGTCCGTATAACATATACCTGCTTTTTAATTAATACCTTATCTGTTAAAACTGTCACAAAATTACGAATCTTTTTGGCTTTTCCTATCAATCGCCTTATAGATCGCATCCTGTATGCGAGTACGTATATCAAGCGATCCCAGTTTATTATTTGCCCGGCTAGGATTCACCCGGTTACTCAAAAATATATAAATAAGCTGGTTATCCGGATCTATCCAAAAACAAGTACCCGTAAATCCTGTATGTCCATAGACCGAGGCGGGAGCCAAAGCCCCACAAGGCGAGGCTTTCGGATTACCAATCATCGGCTTATCAAATCCTAGCCCTCTACGGCAAGTCGGGCTCTTGCTTTGTGTAAACAAACGGCTGGTTTCCAAAGAAAGATAGCGCTCGCCGCCATAAGTCCCTTGGTTTAGCATCAATTGGAGCACCTTCGCCAGATCATTCGCGTTCGAAAATAATCCGGCGTTTCCAGAAACACCCCCTTGAAAAGCGGCCGCCTCATCATGCACATATCCGCGAAGCAATTGACGGCGGACAAATCCATCTTGCTCCGTAGGTACAATTTGCAAGGTATCCATTCGCTTCAACGGATTATAAGTGGTATGCCAAGCCCCTAACCCGCTGTAGAAATCATCCCGAAGAAACTGGTCCATCGGAGATTTCATCAGATTTTCCACCATCATTTTCAGCATAATGAAATTCACGCAACTATATACGTACCTACCTCTCGTACCCAAACGGGATTTCTTGATATCTTGAAGGATCGTATCTTTAAAGGAATCACTCACATAGAAATTACGGGCTACCTCAGTCGTAAATCCGGGTTTCCGTGTATCTGATACTATATCCGGAAGATATTTAAAATCATTCCGGACATACGTTTTAGCGTCAAAACGAACCGGATGCGTAGCGTTCTTCACCGAACTATATAAACTGCCTTTATAACTATCCTTATCAATGGCATCCAGATAGAAATTAATAGTTGGAGTCACTCCCGATTGATGGTACAGTAACTCTTTTATCGATAAATCCTTTTTATTAGACTCCTTCAACTCCGGTATAAAATCGGAGATCTTATTGTTCAAGGTGAATTTCTTCTCATCATACGCTTTCATGACCGCCAATAAAGTTCCCGCCGCCTTCGACGCCGAGGCCAAGTCATAGACCGATGACTCCGTGACCGGCTGCCTACTTTCGTAATCAAAATAACCGAACGATTTATTATAGATAATCACGCCGTCCTTCGCCACCAGCACTTGGCATCCAGGATAAGCCTTCTCATCCAATCCCTCTTTAACGATCGACTCAATTACATCCAGACGGTCCGGATTCGCTCCCACCTCTTCCGGCTGGTGATACCCCAAACGAGTCTTTTCCGTAAAAATACCAGTACCCGCATAATACAATCCCGGAATCGAAACCGGAAGTTTCCCTTTCGCCGCAATACCACCGAATATCACTTGGGCCGCATATTCCTGCGCTAAGGGAGTGCCCTCGTAAGCCAACACGACCGCCTTCGCCTTCTCGATCGACTTCTTATATTCCTTACAAGCATATGGTAAGGTAAAGAAAGCATAGACCAACTCTTTCTTCGCGGCCAACTGCCTCAACGCTAAACTCTCGGGAATGCGAATCGTATGTACGCCACAAATGATCACGTCGTATTTTTGCAATTTATTATAAACCTGCTGGACTTGGGCAGCCGTAGAACGCCGTCCAATGCTAAAGCAAGCGATCGAATCATATTCACCCAGCATTTTCTGGAATTCATTACCAACCCCGTCTCCAATCGAGAGCGCCGCGATCTTTTTCTTATTCAACTGTTTAAGAGGTAAGATCGTATCCTCATTCTTCAAAACGGTAATAGCCTCCGAATTCAACTTCGCCGCCATCCATGCCGCATGCGGAGAGTTCAAACGTTTCGATAAGCCTTTTGTTTCGACCGGCTTATAGGCATTCAATCCAGCGATATATTTGTACCTTAATATTTTCAAGCACTTGGCCTCGATCGCTTCCAGATCCAATACCCCTTCCTCGATAGCCTCTTTCACGGCCGGAAAATCATTGATTGGAGCGGCCGGAGCGAGCAAGATATCATTCCCCGCAAGCAAAGCCTTCACCGAAGGATTATCCGTTTTCTTTGTGGAAGCCCCTTTCATCGCTAAAGCATCCGTAAAGCACAGACCTTGAAAACCGAGTTCTTTCTGTAATAGATCCGTCACTACCGCCTTAGAGAAAGAAGCCGGCTTATGACTTTTGTCCAATGCCGGAACATAAAGATGTCCCGTCATTATCCCGGCGAACCCATCATATATATAACGTTTAAAAGGAAGAAGTTCCACGCTATCCAAGCGGGCCCGGTTATGGCGCACGACGGGTAATGTCTCGTGCGAGTCCTCAGAAGTATCTCCATGTCCGGGGAAATGTTTGGAGACAGACAAGATGCCCGTACTTTCCAATCCTCTTGCGTAAGCAATACCTTTCTCCGACACAGCCTCCGGATTCTCGCCAAACGAACGCAGGCCGATCACGGGATTATCCACATTGCTATTCACGTCCATATCCGGAGCGAAATTTATATGAATTCCCATTTCCCGGCACTGCCGTCCCACCTCTTTTCCATATTCCTCGATCAAGGCATTGTCCTCGATAGCGCCTAGCATCATATTTTTCGGGAAACGGGTGGTTCCGCTTAATCGCATGGAAAGTCCCCACTCCCCATCCAAAGAGACCAACATCGGAATCCGGGAAGCCTTTTGCAAACGATTGGTCACCTCCGCTTGCGTCACCGGATCCCCTTTATGGAATAAGATGCCCCCGATCTTGATATCGTTCACGTAACGCATGAGCCGTTGCATATTCCGGTTATCGGATTTAGGATTCGCTATAACCATAAATAACTGCCCGATCCGTTCATCATAACTCATAGCGTCAAACACGGAATCAACCCAATGATTCATCTTTTCCTGATCCACCGCACGATAAAGGTTCGGGACTGTTTGCGCCCCACTCGATAAAAGGGAAATACAACACAAAAGCAAGATTCCAATCTGTCTCATCACAACATTATCATTATTACTCTCCAAAAATAAGAAAATATCGCAATAGTAACGTGAATTGTGATAGGGGTTTTTACTATCTTTCCTGTCTCGTAATAAAAAATGAAGTACTTCATGAAGCTAATACTACTCATAATCTTGATTATCTTCGGCTTTCAATCAAGCGCTTGGGGACAGGCGCCGACTCTCAGTATCGAGGCTAAACAAGAGCCGATCCAAGAAATCATGAAAAAAATAGAGCATCAAACAGGCATGACATTCTCCTACGATCCTTCTATTCTCAAAGGCATTTCCCGGATTACATTCAAATCTGATAACCAATCCATATCGGAATGCCTTACCCGGCTATTCCAAAAGCTCCCTCTGTCTTATCAGATAAACGGTACCCACATCATCTTGAAGAAACGCCCCCGCTCAGTAACCATCAGCGGATTTGTACGGGATAAAGCGACTACGGAGTATCTAATCGGGGCTTCCGTTTATGACTCTCGCACACAAAGGGGCACGGCTACCAATAACCACGGTTTCTTCAGTCTAACCTTACCGGTCGGGGCAGTCCGTTTGGAGACTTCCTACATCGGATACGGACGTTTCTCACATACATTCCAACCGCTCGAACGGGATACCGTGATGGAAATTCTGCTGGAAAGCGGTGAAGCATTGGCCGAAGTTGTCGTTACCGGTAGTAATGACACACAAAACCCGATACAAGCCCCTCAGATGGGAACGATTAAAATAACCCGGAAGATGATCAAGACCATCCCGACCTTATTCGGTGAGGCCGATGTGATCAAAGCCCTGCAAACCCAACCCGGCGTATCAGCCGGAACGGAAGGATTAGCCGGGATGTATGTCCGTGGGGGGAATGGAGACGAGAACCTGTATATGATAGACGGAATCCAACTGTATCAGGTCAATCATCTCGGAGGACTTTTCTCCGCTTTCAACGCCGAGGCTTTGAAAGATGTGGATTTTTATAAATCCGCTTTCCCCGCCCGCTATGGGGGAAGGCTTTCCAGCGTAGTGGATGTGCATACTAAAGATGGCAATATGAAAGAGTACCATGGTAGCGCCATGCTGGGATTGACCTCCGGTAACTTAAATTTCGAAGGGCCGATCATTAAAAACCGGACTTCGTTCAACGCCTCCTTCTGTCGCTCTTGGCTGGATGGCTTGTCCGCACCGGGTTTGGCGATCTACAATAAAATTCAGAAAAAGAATGGGGAGAAATTCAGCGCACGCTATGCTTTTACCGATCTGAACCTAAAAGTAAACCACCATATCAATGACCGGAGCCAAGCTTACGTTAATTTCTATTTCGGACAGGATTTCCTAAAAGGAGGAAGTTCCGAGTTCTCCGTAGGTGATGATATAACCCCTTTCGAGAACAAGGACTTTGGAAAGATGCGCTGGGGTAACATCGCATTATCTTCCGGCTGGTCGTATGTGTTTAACAACAAGATGTTCGGTACCGTCACCTTGGCTTATTCCCATTATCAATCCAAACTAAAACAAGAGACTTCACAATACTACGGAACCGAGGGTGACAAAGATTATTCTTCACGTTTTATCGAGACCTCAACCCGAAACGGTATCAATGATTTCGGAGTCCATGCGAACTTCGACTATATTCCTACCCCGGCACATCATATCCGTTATGGCACCGACTATCTTTACCATCGTTTCAGCCCGGAATATATCGAGGAAAAGACCTCCGAGAATTTGTCTCCGACCAAACGAACTACCGGAGACGAGCGCCTTTCAGCGAATGAGTTGGCTGTTTTCGCCGAAGATGACTGGGCGATATCTCCCATTGTCCGGGTTAACGCCGGATTACGCCTGAACATGTATAATATACAAAAGAAGACATATGTCTCCTTAGACCCTCGTTTATCCGTACGCTTTCTGCTCACGAGGAATCTAAGCCTTAAGACCTCATACGCCCGGATGAATCAATACGTACATCAGATCAGCGAAAGTTATATGAGTCTCCCTACCGATATGTGGATGCCGGTCAGCAAGAAGCTGAAGCCATTGGAGAGTGATCAAGTATCCGTCGGCGCTTATTACAATTTACACAAAGACTATTCCTTCTCGGTGGAAGGTTATCATAAATGGATGAATCACCTACTGGATTATAAAGATGGTTACAACTTCTTACCCTCGTTCGTCGGTTGGGAGGAGAAACTGGCCGCCGGTAAGGGGTGGGCCTACGGAGCGGAGTTTATCGCCCGGAAAGAGACGGGGCGTATAACAGGATGGATCGGATACGGACTAATGTGGAGCGACCGGCAGTTCGACGAGATTAATAATGGCAAACGTTTCCCCGCGAAATACGATAACCGCCATAAGCTGAATATCGTCGCAAACTGGAAGATCAACGAGAAATTGGAACTGACCGGAAGCTGGACTTTCATGACCGGAAACCGGGTTACGGTGGCATTCGAGAATTACGAGGATTTGGGCCTCACTCCTGTCCCTCCGCTCTTACCGGAAGGAGGCTTGGACTATTTCACGGAGCGTAATAACGTACGTCTCCCCGCTTACCACCGCTTAGATCTGGGGATTAATATTTATCGACCTAAAAAGAACGGCCATCTCGGTATCTGGAATATCAGCGTATATAACGCTTATTGCCAGATGAACCCGATAACTATCCATAAGCGGTCTTGGATAAACTACAGCCATTATTTCGAGACGTTATCGCTCTTACCGATCATTCCGTCTATATCATATACTTATAAATTCTAAAGAACATGAAACCTATATTCTATTTATCAATCTTATTATCCAGCCTGCTCCTAACCTCCTGCTACAGGAAGTTTGACCTAGAGGAATATCGTACTACACCGAAAATGGTGATCAACTCGGCCTTCTCGCCGGATACAGTCGTAATGGCCAGCATATCCCGCACATGGTTTCACTCAGAGAGCAAGCCGGACGTGACGATTCGAAACGCCAAGGTGGAATTATATATAGACGGGATCTTCAAGGAGGAGATGCCTTGGAAAGAATATTCCTATTGGAAATCTTCTCGTTGGCTCGGAGAGGATCGAGGTGGATGGGTAACAGATACGCTTTATATATCGAATACGGTTCCACTGCCCGGACAAACCGTAAAGATAGTAGCTTCTACCCCGGAATATGGAACAGCCTCGGCGGAAGATAAGATTCCTTCCAAGACCGAAATCAAAGGCCTGCGCATAATTCCCCGTAAAGAAGCTACCGGCAACGGCGGTACCCTTGTCGATGGAGATGGGAATATCTCCTACATAGAAGAAAACGATGTGCTTATCTATCAAATCACTTTCCAAGATACCCCGGGTAAATCAAATTACTATTCTCTACAGATATGGGGAGATGACGACCATCTTGGTGTCCTGTTGGACTTCTCCGTAGATCCCGTATTCACGCAACAACAAGGTATCTTGGATGAGGTTTTCGGCTCTTCGATGGTAAATTGGCGGGGACGGGTATTTTCCGACGAGCTGTTCGACGGGAAGGAATACACGTTGCAAGTAAAAGAACAACTTAGGTCCGATACTAAATATTATACCAAACGCCATATTCGTTTATATTCCCTGTCCGAACCCTATTACCAATATCTGCTATCTTTACAAAACATCGAGAATGAAGGTATCATGGGCGGACTTACGAATGTAGGTCTGGCCGAGCCTGTCCGGATCTACAGCAATGTGGAAGGAGGAACGGGAATCGCTGGTGGATGTCAATGGTTTGAATCCTTGGTAGACATAAAAGATTTAATCAAATAGCGAGCAAAAAAGCATCTATCTATTGCGAATCAAATATTTATTTCGTTACTTTGCACCCGCTTTACGTAATCTCTGTCGGGAAATGTAGCCCGTTAAATTGCGTTTCATTATAAATTACAATTAAAAAGCTATAAACAATGGATTTAATTAAGATTGCAGAAGAAGCGTTCGCTACGAAGAAGGAACTTCCTTCATTCAAGAGTGGTGATACGATCACGGTAGCTTACCGTATCAAAGAGGGTAACAAAGAGCGTATCCAGCAGTATCGCGGTGTTGTTATCCGTATCTCCGGTCACGGCGACAAAAAACGTTTCACAGTTCGTAAGATGTCTGAGAACGTAGGTGTAGAGAGAATTTTCCCGATCGAATCTCCGTTTATCGAAAGCATCACGGTTAACAAAGTCGGTAAAGTACGTCGTGCTAAATTGTACTACTTGCGTGCCCTTACCGGTAAGAAAGCAAGAATCAAAGAAAAGAGAGTGTAATCTCTCCGATTCTATTGCCATACAAAAAGCCATCCAGCGGAATGCCGGATGGCTTTTTGTTTATCGTTTCTTACAATGCCCATCGTAAGCATCTAACAATGCCCATTCAAAGGAGCTTACGATGGGCATTATAAGAACCTTAGAATGGGCATTGAAAGAATCATATATCCAAATCACGCCACGGACTACCGTCCGGAGGACAATTTACAGACGATACGAGTACCATCCGTTGCCTCGATAACGAGAAGTAAGGGGCTACGTATGGATAAGCGATAGATATCACCTTGTTCCATTTGGCCGTTAGTACCTAATAAGTCCCCCTCGAACGAATAAACCATCAATCTACGAATCGCTTGGCGAGCAGTCACGCAGAGTTGGTTCCCGGAGAAAGCGATCGTGACTAGTTCCTCTCTAGCGATCGTCTCATTGGCTACCGTACCTTTGGTATACACCGCACGAATAGCGGGCAAGGCCGCACGTAGGATATTGACATCAAAATCATAATTCAACGCTTTCGACAATAACTGATCTAGCAAGTACCATCCCATAAAAGTATGGTCTACGATCGGTTCAGCCTTCAAGTTAATGACATCACCTCGATAGCGAGTCACTTCCGCCCAACCGTTCTCTCCACCCTCTACTTCCAAGTCAACGGGTAATTCCCGGAATTTAGCCTCTAGCTTACCCATATCTTTACCGATCAAGATCTCATGGCTCATCTCCGCCTCCGGGATAAACACGCCATCCAAATACCAACCTTCAAAAGCATAACCCGGTTTCGGCATCGCGATGATCTCGACCGTTTGGCCGGGAATGGCTTCGCCTATCACTTCCACCTCGCCGCCTTTCTCCGTAGATGAAGGATCATCCGGATTCGGCCCGGGTACGATCTCCACCTCATCCACCGGTGCCTCTCTCTTCTTGAAACGAGCCTCGATCGTAGTGGTTCGCTTACTAATAATCAACGGATAAGAGATGTCGGTAGACAGGCACATACCCGCCTCATCATACCAGCCGATAAAGTCATAGTCTTTCGTAGGCGAGGCGATCACGGTCACCTCATCCCCTAACTCATAGATACCGTTTCCGCTTTGCGATACATAGCCGGCCTCCGGATCGGAAGTGTTTACGTAAAGGCAATACCCGATCTCCGGCTCGATAGGACTTTGCGGCTTCCAGTCGTACACGGCCCGCAG